>ENA-ORLY01000091-ORLY01000091.1-human-gut-metagenome-genome-assembly--contig:-NODE-91-length-133795-cov-7.209321_pt1 | contig 133795 bp, 137 predicted proteins | sample MGYA00243071_ERZ508832 | MGnify/ENA primary metagenome ERZ508832 (study PRJEB26277, sample SAMN04329777) | human gut metagenome | biome: human-associated habitat | host: Homo sapiens | place: USA... | reverse complement strand
CAAGGGTTTGACGAGATTTTTATAACAAGATATAACAGTTATTAAATCCCTAAAAATACCTCAAGTGAGAATTCAAAATAATCTTTGCCACAAGGCTGATTTGTTTTCAGACTTGTGATATAATTGAGCTATCATAATAGGAAAGAGGTTTGTGTCCTATGCCCAGAACAAAAGGTGGCAAGAATAAGCCCAAAACTGTGACTGCTGATTTTGCAACGCAGATTGCGGAAAAGCAGTCCGCGAAGGAAGTACTCACAGCGGAAATCGCATCCATCACCGCCAACATTGACACTTTAAAGGCTGACTTGAAAGAGAAGAAGACTGCTCTGAAGAAGGCCGAAAAAGAAGTGGTAACGCTGGAAGCGAAGAAGGCCAGGGCAGATGCCAAGGCAGCAGAAGAAGCGAAAAAGGCAGAAGCAGAATCCGTCCTGAAGAAGCTGCTGGCAAGCGGGATGAGTGCGGACGAGATTCTGGAAAAATTGAAATAAAACAAGAAAAAATAAATGCCGTGTGGACAAACTGAACTCCAGGAGTTCACACGGTATTTTTTGAAGGTTGCTGTATAGTTTATAACGGAAATAAAAGAAATGGGGCGTGAGAAAAATGAATTTATCTAAAATACACCACATCGCAATCATCGTATCTGACTACGAAGCTGCAAAGGATTTCTATGTGAACAAGCTTGGTTTCCTCATTATCAGAGAAAACTACCGCCCGGAGCGTAAGGACTGGAAGCTGGATCTTCGTGTTAATGAACACACAGAGCTGGAGATTTTCGCTGAGGAAAATCCTCCGAAGCGTGTAAACCGTCCAGAGGCCTGTGGTCTACGCCATCTTGCGTTCTGCGTTGATAGCGTGGAACAGACGGTGAGAGAGTTGAGAGAATTAGGTATAGAATGTGAGCCGATCCGGGTTGACGATTACACCGGCAAGAAGATGACTTTCTTTCATGACCCGGATGGACTGCCGCTGGAACTGCACGAATAAAGAGGTAGACAAAATGATATTTCGTAAGGCAGAAAAAGAAGATTTTTACAAAATAAGATCTCTGTACTGGACCTTGATTGATCAGGAGCAGGACGACCCGTCATTTCCGCATTGGAAGAAAGGTATCCACCCCTCTGATGAGATGATACAGGACAGCATTGATACAAGACAACTGTATGTGCTGTCAGATGATGAGAAAATCGCAGCGTGTGTCATAGCAAACGATGAAAAGGTCGATGGATACGCAGATGCGCCGTGGCAGATCGGTTCGGATGAGGTAATCGTTCTTCATGTCCTGGCGGTTCATCCAGAGTACAGAGGAAAAGGACTGGCACGGAGATTAGTAGAGAATGTGATTGAACTGGAAAGGAAAGCTGGCAAGAAAGCACTGCGGCTTGATGTGATCGAGAACAACACAACTGCCGAAAAGTTGTATCAGAGACTGGGCTTTCAATATGTCCAGACAAAAAAGCTCTATTATGATGTAGTCGGGGAGATGACGTTTAAATTGCATGAACTGGTACTGTGAGCTATGGGAGAGAAAAGAGCGTATAAGCCCCGGAAGCCCGGCGGTGGCAGGAAAAAGCTGAAGCCGGAGCACGATGCCGGAAAGAATCTGCAAGAGCAGATGGAAAGTGCTGCTGCACTTTATGAGAAGAAATGCTCCCTCCAGGCCATCGCCGATGCTCTGAAGCTGAACCCAATCAAGGTACGGAAACTGCTCATCACGGCCGGCGTGTATGAGTCGGAGATTGCTGAGAAGGTGCAGGATACCTTTAAGGAGTATCGAGAAACACAGGACTACAAAACCGCACTGCTATCAACCGCAACAGCCCTTGAACTATCCAAAGCCTCCGTCACCTCATACCTGCCATATCAGAAAGGCGTGTACTTCCCCAGTACTGCATCCAAAGAGAAAATCAGTGTTGGAGCAGAGCGGCAGCGGAGATACAGAGCGATGAAGCGGTGGAGGGCTCATCCGACAGAAGAAAACTTCTGGGGAGTGGTTCTGGCTTATGCCGGGATAAAATTTAAAACCTACTCTGGCTTACCCTTTACCTATGAAATACGAAAAGGCAGAAGCGGCGAATACACAAAAGAACTGTGGATCGACAGACGGGAGAAGAGTAAAAGTCTGGCGTGGAGTTCTGTGCTACTGGCTCTGGGAAATATTAAAGGGGAAGTGGTAAACCGCCCGAAAGCTCTGGGGGATATCCGGGGAGTGACTTACATCTATGGGATGTTCTATCGGTTCGGACTGATCGATGTGCCGGATGAAGTGAAGGCGAAGATGGGGCATTTGAAAGACCGCAAAAAATAGGTTGCTATGTGCAAAAGTTTACAGTAATATGTGCCGTAACTGAGGAAATGAATCTCGGTTGGGAAGGATGGTAGCATTATAGAAAAATTGAAGAAGATGCTGGAGGAGTATTTGAAGAAAACTGAGCCGGAGTATTACCCGCCAGTGGAGAATCTGCTGGATCTGATCTACGAACATTACACGGAGAATAATCCAGTAGAGAAAAACACAGTTGCTGGGAAAGCGGCAAAGGCCAAAGAAAAGGAACTGGAAGAGTGGCTGCGCAGCTTGGACGGAATGGATAGGCTCGTAGATGACTACGTCGGAGATAAGATTCCACTCTGGGAGAAGATCATGGACCGGCAGGGAGCGGTGTGCTGTGCATGGGAGAAGACTGCTTTTGAGGAAGGATTGAAAGTTGGAATTCGGCTTATGACGGAAGTATACGGTATGTAACATATAGTTTATGATGAAAATAAAATGAACTCCTGAAGTTCAAAAAAGCCCTCGCTTGTTACGGCGAGGGCGTGTGTTCTTATTTTTCAGGCTTTTCAGCTTTTTTCTTCTTTGGTGCAATTTTATGACCGGAGTAGATTGCCATGCCCATGCAGACCAGAGAGCCGCAAGCGAAATACTTGTGAGCCTGCATCAGTTTCTTGCAACCTGTGTAGAAGCATCCTGCCATGCAGGCAAGTGCACCGAGTGACCAATATTTATGTGCTTTCATTTTGTATGTCCTCCTCTTTCTGTATTCTAAGCAGTTCCTCTATTTCCATTTTACTCGCTAAGCGTACCGCCGGCTTCTCTTTATAGGTTTGTGCTCCGCAGTCAGGACAACGGTCAGGTCGTTCCTTAGCAGAGAAGCAGTAGCGGCATGCATCGCAAAAGTAGTAGTTCAAGTCATGTTCACCCCAATCTCTAATATATCCTCAAATGCAATAATGGTCGGCAGCTCTTTGCCGGTATCATTTATAAAGCCTGTGTAAATTCGCAGTTCTTTGTTTATTGCATCCACAGCATCCAGTACTCCGGCTATATCTTCATAGTAGCCGTCCGTGAAATATTTTATTTTGATCTCTTGTCCCTTCCGAAGCTGGCTGATCTTTTGGTTCAGTGCTTGCTTGCCTTCTTCAGACAGTTCGATTCTATTTCCTTTGAGGTGATCTCTGCCCTCGGAAGCAATCTCATCCTCATAGCCTCGTAAGGCGGCAAAAGGAGAGAAGATTTTAGCGCGATTGGACATTGGCATCCGGGGATGATTATGTGGCGGCTCCGGGCGGGAAGCGTGGAGTATTCTGCCATACTTACTTTGGACGGCTCTGCCTTCCGGTGTGTTCTTATAGTCCATGTTCTCCCTCCTCAATCGGCTTTGTGTCCACCGATAGTCTTGTTCCTCTCTCTCATCGTTGCTCCGTCCAGATAGTTGGTTCCTTTCAGAACGGCGTTCTTGCCGAACTTCTTCTTGAGACCCAGCATTGCATTCTGCAGCTTTTTCTCTTTTTCCAGCTTGGTCGTGTCCGTGAATAGGTCGACTTGGAAGAATCCCTCGTCTTTGACCACACGGTTGGCGGCTATTGTAATCCGTCTTACGGTCAGTGCTTTATCAGCTATTCTCTCGAACAGCTCAGTCGTGGCTGAGATCAGGATGCTACCGAGGTTGGTCGGATTATCCAGCTTCGTGCTGCCGTGAGCACCCTTCGGAACGGTGCGGCCGTAATGGTCGATGTGTACCGGACCTCTGTACTTGCCGCTGTCACAGTTTTCCCTATCATAGCCAACATCCAGCGTCAGGCTGTCCGTAACCAGACCTTTATCCGTCAACTGTAATACTAAGTTGTCTGCCATCTCCATGACAATGATTTTGGCTTTGTCATATGGGTAAGGGCAGGAGAGAACCTGTCCCTCGGAGATACTGTTGGTGCTGGGGCGATAGGCTTTGATTTCTTTCATGCCGCAGGGTTCCAGACCCCAAGCATGATCAATCAGCAGTTCGGCGTCAACACCGAATTCCTTATATAAGATATTCTGATTGACAGTGCTAAAATATGCCAGCTCGCCCATTGTATGAATACCGTGTTTCTCTAATCGCTTGACAGTGCCGGGACCGGTCATCCAGAAGTCAGTGAGAGGCTTGTGATCCCAGAGGAGATAGCGGAAGCTCTCTTCATTTAGTTCAGCAATGCGGACACCGTCCTTGTCCGGCGCAGCGTGTTTGGCGGTGATGTCCATTGCCAGCTTCGCCAGATACAGATTCGTACCAATCCCGGCAGTTGCAGTGATACCAGTCGTATAAAGCACTTCCCGGATCATTGTCATGGCAAGGTCGTGTGCTGTCATGTTGTAGTGGGATAAGTACGAGGTGGCATCGATGAACACCTCATCAATACTGTATACCACAATGTCCTCTGGTGCGATGTATTTCAGATAGATGCCATAAATCTGCCGAGACACCTTTTCATAATATGCCATTCGGGGTGGTGCAACAAGGTAAGAGAGTTCGAGTGACGGGTCGGCGGCAAGGGATAAGGAATCATAGGAAGAGGAGGAGAAGGATAGCTTACCGTCCTTATACACAGCTTTTCTTAATCGTACCGCTTCCCTTAACCGATTCGCATTGACCTCTTTGACCTTCTGCACGACCTCGAACAGTCTGGCGCGTCCCGGAATCCCATAGGCTTTCAGGGAAGGGGATACAGCAAGGCAGATGGTTTTCTCAGTGCGGGAGGAATCCGCCACGACCAGATTTGTGGTAAGCGGGTCGAGGTGTCGAGCGGCGCATTCCGCACTCGCGTAATAGCTTTTAAGATCTATTGCAAGATATGTGCGTTGCATCGTGCAATTTCCCCCTTTCTGACTGCGTTCTCATAATAATGCTTTTAATGTCCGGTTCTCTCGACAAACCATCGGCCTAATCGTCCGTTGAAGCGTGGGTCGAGGTGTTCAAAGAATAGGTGCTTCTCCTGCCCCTGGATGAGCACAGTAAAGCAGTCACCGGAGTAACCGTTATCGGCAGTCCCGGTGGGGCGGAAGTCGCGCACTGTTTCGATTGGAAAGGTACGTCCATCCGACCAGGTGATCGATGTCGGCTGCATATAGCCTGTAGAATCAAAGTCGGAGGATACCTTTACATAGACTCGTTCTTTTGTCATAAGCAGTCACCTCCATGTTTGATCGTAGCTTTTAGAGCAATTCTTCATGGAATCCTTTAGAAAGTTGCTCTTAAGCTCTGGCACAGCAGGAAGCTGGTACCCTTTTGCGGTAAGAATATTCAGCTTAAAGTCAACAAAGTTTTTTTCGATTCCAGCCACCTGTGCGATCTCCTCAAGGGTGGCGAATCCTGTATGCGTGTATTGAAAGTCCTGCAGAAGTTCCTGGTATTTCAAGGCACGGTATGTGCTAGAGCAGTGGGTTGGCAGAGACGCCTCCATCTGAAGCCTGTCGGCGTTAAATTCATAGAAGCCGATTGGCTTTAGCACATCATCATCTGACAACAGCAGTTCAGCAGCAAACGTATTCGCCCTGCGCTCTGCTTTTGCGTTGCTGAGACTATAAAAATATGTATCTTGGAAAGCCTGACCGGATGCCGCATGTTTCCGGTCAAAGATAGCGTGCCCAAGTTCGTGAGCCAGTGCGGATCTGCGTTGTTGCTTTGAGCAGTTTGGATTGATGCCGATGTATTCGCAATTTAGAAGCACAGTATAGAATCCAAGGAGCTCTTCGCAGAACCGGATGTCTTTAATCTTAATGGCGCGCTGTGCAATGATAGCTTCCGGGTCATTGCTCTTGTATCGGCGGCTTACAGCGTCGGCGGCAGTAATAGCAAAGTTGTCCAACAGCGACTCCTTTCTTCTGCAATTTAATTACAGATATTTTTTAGGAGTAAACTTTTTTGCCTCTTCTTTTGCGTCAAGGAAGAGGGCTTCCATTTCCTTAATGAAATTAGCCTGATCTTCTTCGGACAGCTCGCCGCCTGCAAAAAGGGCAGAGGTCTGTTCTTTTATTTTCTTTGCCTGCGCTACACCGCGGGAGCCATACTTCTTACGGACATCAGCGTAGAATTGATCATCGCTGAGTTCCTTCTGGAAGGTGGCGTCATCCATAAAGTAGTCGGTCGTGACACCAAGAGCAGCGGCAATCTTCTGGATTGCGTCCACGCTTGGTTCGCGCTCGCCGGCTTCGATATAGCGGATGGCACGATCAGACATGGATGCTCGTCTGGAGAGTTCGGCCATGCTCATACCTTGTGCGGTTCGCAGAGCTTTGATCTTTTCGCCGTTGGTCGCAGTCGGTGTAAGCGCGGTGGCTGCTTCAGCCCGGACATCCTGTGTGTCTAGTAAGTTCGTATCTTTTTTCATGTCATGCCTCCATGTGGGATATTTTGCTGTTTCTTGCCGGAAGGGAAAGTTGCCGGTGAGAAGCAGTAATTTTTTTTTGTAAAGCCTACTTGACAAGGAACAACTGTTCCTATATACTAAGAACAACAGTTCGTGAACTTCTGTTCCTATAATACAATAAGAAGTTGTAGAAGTCAATAGGGAAATGAACTTCTGTTCCTTTTTATTATGGTATGGGATGTAACTGTGGCTGTAACATGGACTTAGCATAACGCAACTTCGAGTTAAGAAACGCAATAAAAGCAACAAAATAAAATCATTGCGTAATATTGACAAGTATGCAATACAGTGCTACTATATAAACAGAGGAGGTGTGACACCGATGGGAAGAAAGAAGATAACGAATCTTTTTCCTGATTACATTCGGACGGGAAAGGCTGACCTGGAAGTGCTGAGTCAGTTGGTTCTGAGTGCAAAGGGAGAACGGTCGATGAATGACTTTGCGAATGAGTGCGGGGTAAACACATCGACGATTTCCCGTATTATCAATATGAAGAACACAACCGCCTGTTCTGATGAGGTGCTGGTGGCGATATCAAAGGCTGCAGACCCGAACAGTGGGGTCACACTGGAGAAACTGTTGGCGGCAAACGGAATGGTGAAACTTGTTCCTGCTGGAACAGAAGGAGCCGTTGTATCTCCATCTCAGATTGTTTTTGGATTGGCAGATATCGCAGAAGAGCAGAATATTGAGCCAGATCCCAATTCATCAAACATGTTCTTACGGAATGCAGCGAAGACGCTTACCGGATATATGTTAGAGCAAAATTACAGGGAAACGTTGCAGAACGCATTCCTTATGAACGGCTATTTTGTAGAACTGGTTTCCTACGAAAATATGATCTGGCCAAGAACCAAACATTATATGGCTGATTTCGCAATTCGGACAAATGCTCTTTTGGAAGAAGGCATTGATACATGGCTGTTTGAGTGCAAGTCTTATACGGCAGGAATCGGCAGAGGTACGATTAGCAAGATGAATCAGCTGTTTGCGATGGCATATATGGAGAGTCCTCGTGAGCATGGCATTAAGGTTTCAGTAGTAGTAAACCATGTGGCTATGATTGAACAGGCGAGAGAGTATTATGCTGGGTGCAGGATTAGAGATTATTTCTCTTTTATTCTGATTGATCCGGTGAACCGATGTGTGAAAGATGAATTTTGCATTCCGCGAATCGATGGAACAGAGAAGTCAGTGTTTAAGGTACAAGATGGGAGATGAGGATATTGATTTCAAAATGTGGAATTTATACGTCGCAAGGAAAGCGGGTGCTCCTTGCAACCCGTGCAGTTGTAAATGGCCGTAAGGCTGTTGCCTATGTGAAGAACGGGCAATTGCAGGGGTATGAGTACCTGGACGATTTTAATGAGCAATGTTATTCTGGTCCGTACATGACCTTTGAAGACAAAAAGGAACAGCTCAGGATGTGACTGCTCCCAGTAACCGCTTGACTCATCGCAGGACGTGTGAGCCAGCCTGATTGAATTTACACCTGCCTGCAGGTGCTGCCCGGATATGCTGGAAAGCATAGTGTGCGTGGTAAGCCGAGGTAGACTTTAGATGACTTTAGTTTAGGTTGTCTTGGGTCTGCCTCGGCTTTTTTGTTATCTGAGTTTACAAAAGCGATGCCGTGAGCATCTTTACATCACGCAGACGTCTAAAAAATATGAAATACTGGGTTATTACTTAGTAGTGGAAATCCGGCTTAGTGGAAGTGGCACTGATTGCTTACATGGTGGATTTCCGTGTCAGGAATTTCAAAAAGAATGACCATTGGTGTTGGTTCTTCTGTTGTGAATGCACTGTTTGAAAAAGGTGTTGGGTATAAACGTAAAGGCGATAAATTTGTTGAGGAGTGATAAAAAAGAAGTCTGATTTTTAGTGCATTTGCACCAAAAAAGTTATTAAAATTCGACATATCCACCTGTCGATTTTTGGACACTTTTGGTTGTCGATTATTGGTGCCGGGTGTATACTATAAGAGCGTTCAAAGAAACGACAGCAATTGGTAAAAATACCTGTTGTTTGACCTGAAAGCCACTTAGTATACATAACTAAGATTTCCCCCATAAGTGGCAGGAAACTATACCAATAACGAAAGCAAATACATAGATAGGAAAATACATAGTATGAAGATTTTGATTTTAATTAGAAGCGTAATCAGCGCAAACAATTTCATAAGAGGCCGAAGTACGGGGTTGCGCAGGAAGGAATCGTAGATTTTAACCTGACTTGTTGTCGACACCTTTTTTCAGAAGGATTGGGTCGGAGCATTCCAGAGACTGTGTACTTTGAGTAGCATCTGAGTACATAGTCACAGGGATGCCCCGGCCTTTTTTGCTGCTTATGCTTTGGGAAAGGGGGTGTCAGGCGTGGTCGATATTCACAGTGATGAGTATATTATCGGTCAGAATATCAGAAAATATCGTAAACAGAAAGGCTGGTCACAAAAAGAACTCAGCGATGCCGTGGACATTGACCGCGCCAACATTTCTGGAATTGAAAACGGTGAGCGTGGTGTGATGAACTGCGTGATGCTGAAGCGGTTTGCCAGAGCCCTCGGTGTGTCGATGGATACACTGATGGACGAAGAAGATGAGCCTTCCTGTGCAGACACATCAATCCAGGAAAAATACGACATGCTGAACCCCATGCACCAGGAGATGGTGAGAGAAAGCATCGACTGCTATCTGCTTAAAGAGCGGAAAGTGGCAATTTGAAGATCGTACAGTACAAATCAAGCTGTGCGGTCTTTTTTTTATGCCTACAATGTCGTGAATTCAAAAATGTATCAAATTTGACCCCAAAGTGTGTCAAGTCTGAAATCTGCAAGAGACCGTCATTTTGTTATCATATAGTCAGTTCAAGGGACAAGCCCACAGAGCCAAAACGAAAGCACCTGTCGGCAGTACCTCGGACAAATAAAAAAATATCGAAGCCCGATTCTAGAGCAGGCGAAGGATACCATAAGCAATCTGACAGCACAGCAGAGTTATTTGCTGGAGCTGGAAGACTGAACATGGGATCATTCTAACCTTCTTTAGAACCGGGCTTTTTGCGCCTTTTGACCGCAGAAACTGTCCGTTCTATGAGGATGCGGCGAATCTGCCATGTGTGTTCTTCAAAGCCAGAGCTTTCAGTATCCTTCCCTCCCAGAAGTCCGGGGGAAAGGACAAAAAATGATGAACATGATGACTGGAGCAGTAGCGATCAACGGTGGAGTAGGTGTGATGGAGATCCATCAGCCGCAGGTGGCAGTTAGCCAGATGGCAGCAAGTGCGGCACAGGCTGCAGAGCAGGTGGCTCTGAACGCACACATCACCCTGCGTGAACTCAAAGGAATGATCGACGCTGTGGTGGAGAAGAAGCTGCCGACTTTCAAGACGCTTATGGAGATGAACCCGGTGGCAGTAGCCCGCACGAGCGTGAACGGTGCAAAGCTGACGGCCTATGAAAACGGCTATGCAGTCTACGAGGTGGACAGTGCCCATACGGTCATGGCTGTGGATCGCTGCGGAGATTACCGCTACGATTTCACCGATGGCACACACCAGATCGTGCCGGCAGAGACATTTGAGGACGCAGAGTGGAGCCTGCGCCTTCTGATGGAAGGGGAGAAGCGTATGGAACACAACCTCAGTAAGACTGCTGCAAAGTTTGAGCAGGTCCCGCTGGAGTGCGATGGCTCTGACTGGTCCGCTTCTATTATGGTGGATTTTTTGGATGAAGACAATGCCGAGATGCTGGCAGACAGGGAACTTCGCCGTCTGTATACTGCCATGAACAAGCTGACCGAGCGTCAGATGGAAGTGGTGCAGCTCTACTTCTATAAAGGTATGACCCAGCAGGAAATCGCAGAGGAAATTGGAATCGGTCGCCGTTCTGTTGGAAACTGCCTGGAAGGTGCTCTGAAAAAAATCAGAAAAAACTTTTAAGAAAAGTACCTCCCAAACAGCTCCAAACGGTGTGCTTTATGTAAGGATACAAAATCCTCAATACATCAAGGAGGTAAGAACCTATGAAAGCAGTAAGCGATAAGGTCATCCAGCAGACCCCCGATCCAATCGAGCGTCCACCCGGCGGGGGAAATCCGGTCATCGAACCGGACGCCGCAGCCGTGGATGCGGATACAGTAAACAAAGCGGCTGCAACGGCACCGAAGAAAATTTTCGTCTGCTCGCCATACCGACCGACCTCAAAAACAGAGGAATGCAGGAAGGATGAGCTGATGGCGAATATCAACCGCGCCAAGACCGCCTGCAGGATTCTCACCACACTGGGTTTTCTCCCAATGGCTCCACATCTGTACTTCACCCAGTTCTTAAAGGATGAGGATGCACAGGAGCGTAACACCGGCATGAAGCTGGGAATGCGCTGGCTTGAGGATGCGGACGAGCTCTGGGTGTTTGGTAACACGATATCCGAGGGAATGGCCGCCGAGATCGAGAAAGCGCATGAGCTGAACAAGCCGGTACGAAATCTCCCGGAGCCGGGGCGAGTGGTCGAACTGCTCTTAAAGAGCATCTCGGAACAGTACCATGTTCCGCTGGATGATAGGAAAGCTGAAAACAGCAATGGGCAGCAGGAAGCTGCAGAAAGCGAGGAAAACAATGGCTAACGAAAAGAAGAACGGGACTCTGGAGGAGATCATCATGGAAATGCTCAAGGAAGGCAAGGCTGTCCGCATTCCTCTCAAGGATGTAGTGGACAAGCTGCAGGAGAATGTTAAGGCTGCGGAAGATGTGCAGGAGGCGGTTCAGCCGGAACCTGAGAAGTCGGAAGTGGCTCCGCTGGGCGGGCAGGCCAAGACCGTGCCGATCAACATCCATATCGACAGCCTGCATATCCACATGGATGAACGCATGACTTCCTACAACAACTTCGAGGGCGATTCCGATGAAACGGATGAGCCTGATGCGGACGAGCCGGAGGATATTGATGTGGATGCGATGATCAGTCTCATCAAGGCAAAGACCGGTCTGTGCGAGAAGGTCATTCTGGCAGTGCTGGCCGCCCAGGAGGAGTACCTCGATTCCATTTGGGGTGAGAACATGGATGAGGAGGACAAGGCATGATGGATGAGATGAATGTTCTGAATGCTCCAAAGAAGGTCGTGGATGGGCTGACCGAGGTTTTTGAAGGACTCGCCCAGATGTTTGAAGGCGTGTCTGACCAGCTTGAACTTCTGGGCGCAGATGCCGCCCCGGAGGATAAGCGTATCTTCCCAGCCATGAATCAGGAAGCTCCTGCTGTGTCTGAGAAGAAAGGTGCAGCAACACCGCACCCCCGCAAGAAGCCGATCAAGAAGACCCGAAAGGTCGAGGAGGCTTCGGACAAGCTGGAGGAACCTGTCACTGACAGCAACAGCGATGCTGGCGCAGACACACAGCCGGACGCCGAGAACAGTGCCGGGGAAGCAGAGGAAGAAGAAAACTTCCCGGCGGATGATGCCGATGCCCTTCCGTGGAGCGAGGATACCGGTCAGAAGAAGGAGACCGGCCAGAAGGACGAGCCGGCCGATAAGACCAGACAGCCGGATAAGTCTCATCAGGCCAAACAGGAATCACCTGCTGCCGCTACAACACCGTCTGCGGTGACGATCACCAAGGATGACATCACAGCGGTCATTGTGGCGAAGATCAAAAAGAAGCGCGACAACAACGAGAAGATCGGCCAGCTTCTGAAGACTTATGGTGTTGCCCAGCTGTCTGACCTGCCTGCGGAGAAGTACGAAGCGTTTCTGGCTGATGTCTCCCAGATTTAAGGGAGGTCATTATGCCAGAAGTACACGCAATCCTGTCTGCTTCCAGCTCGAAGCGGTGGCTGAACTGCACGCCATCGGCAAGGCTGGAGCAGAACTTTCCGAATGAATCCTCGGTGTTTGCCGAGGAGGGTACTGCCGCCCATGCGCTGGGTGAGTATAAGCTCCGTAAGTACCTGCATGAGAGGGTGCAGCGCCCAACCTCTGAGTACGAGAACGAGGAGATGGAAGCAAACACCGACATCTACGCAGAGTTCATCATTTCCACGGTGGAGCGTATCAAGGAAACCTGCCCGCATCCACTGGTCATGGTGGAGGAGCGGCTCGATTACAGCTACCTGGTTCCATCTGGTTTCGGTACCGGCGACTGCGTGATCATCGCAGACGGGACACTGCATGTCATGGATTACAAGAACGGTAAGGGAGTGTTCGTCAGCTGTGACCACAATCCGCAGATGATGCTGTACGCCCTGGGTGCGTACCATGCCTACGGATACCTGTACAATATCAAGCAGGTGTCCATGACCATTATCCAGCCACGACTGGAAAATATCTCAACGTATGAATGCAGTGTGGAGGAACTGCTGGACTGGGCAGAGACCTATGTTAGACCGAGGGCGAAGCTGGCCTTTGAAGGAAAAGGCGAGCAGGTTCCCGGTGACTGGTGCCGTTTCTGCAGGGCGAGGACTTCCTGCAAAGCCTGTGCCGAGGAAGCTTTGGCACTGGTGAAGGAAGAATTTCTGGATCTGGATGAAGGTGTTCTTACCGATGAGGCGGAGGAGACCGATGCCACTGCAGCTTACAATCCGGATACCTCCGCACCGACCTTCAAGTCCCCGGCACTCCTTTCCAAGACGGACATCGAAAAGATGCTGCCGACCCTGAACCGTATCGAGTCCTGGATCGAAGCGATCTTTGCCTATGTCAGTTCCGAAGCCATCAACCACGGAGTTGCGTGGGATGGCTATAAGGTGGTCGAGGGCAGGAGCAAGCGGCAGTTCCTTGACACAAAGTCGGTGGTGGCCGCAGCAGAAAAAGCCGGATACACCGACATTTACAAGACCGAGCTGATCTCCCTGACTGAGTTTGAAAAGCTCATGGGGAAGAAAAAGTTCAAAGAGATTCTGGGAGAATATGTGGTCAAGCCGCCAGGTAAGCTGGCTCTTGTACCAAATTCTGATCCCAGAGAGGCAGTCGATCTGGAGAATGCCGAGGATGAGTTCACGCCCCTTGACTGAGGCTGGACATAGAAAACCACGTTACACAACAGGATGCCGCAGTCAGATGAGAGGCGCAGCATCACAAAAGAATTTGGAGGATTTTTATTATGGCTAAGAAAATTACCATTGCAACGAAGCTCGTTATCCCGTGCCGTATCTCTTTTGCCAACATCTTCGAGCCGAAGAGCATCAATGGCAGTGAGGCGAAGTATTCCGTTTCCTGTCTGATCCCGAAGGACGATAAGAAGACCCTGCTGGCGATCCACAAGGCGGTCGAAGCAGCGAAGGAAGATGGCAAGGTACGCAAGTGGGGTGGCAAGCTCCCGCCGAACCTGAAACTTCCGCTGCGTGATGGTGACATCGACCGCCCGGATGATGAGAACTACCAGGAGCATTTCTTCCTGAACGCCACCAGCAAGGATGCACCGCAGGTCGTTGACCGTCATGTCCAGCCTGTGGTTGACCCGATGATGGTCTACTCCGGCTGCTTCTGCAATGTCAGCGTCAATTTCTACCCGTTCAATGCCAACGGTAACCGCGGCGTGGCAGTAGGCTTGGGGAACATTCAATTCGTCAAGGATGGTGATCGTTTGTCCGGACGTGCATCTGCAGACGCTGACTTCGATGCCCTGGAAGATGACGAGGATGTTCTGGGTGGAGACGCCGGTGAGGAACTGCCGGATTACCTGCGTTAAGCACGGACAATTTGTACACAGCTAAGTAAGCAGGCCGGGGGATGTGTCAGAACATCTCCCGGTTTTTACATGAAAAATTGATTCATATGACGGATCGATTCAAACGAAGGGGTGAGATTTTTGAAAGAAATATTGGTCGATATTGAGACTTACAGTGAGGTGGACATCGGCAAGTGTGGTCTGTACCGCTATGCTACGGACCCCAGCTTCGAGATCCTGCTGATTGCCTGGGCTACCGATGAGGGAGCCGGCTTTGGTGAAACCAGGTGCGCTGACCTTGCATCAGGAGAAACCATTCCAAGGGAACTGCTGGAGGCATTCCAGTCCGGCAGTGTGCGGCTGATCGCACACAATGCTGCCTTTGAGCGTGTCTGCTTCTCCGTGCATCTGAACAGGCATTGTCCCGGACAGTATCTGAAACAGGGAGAGTTCCTCTCACCGGATAACTGGATCTGCACGATGGTCATGGCGGCATCGCTGACCCTGCCACTGGCGCTGAAAGATGTCGGTGCGGTGCTGAAGACCAGCCAGCAGAAAGATAAAGAAGGTGAGCGGCTCATCAAGCTGTTTTCTGTGCCATGTAAGCCGACCAAGTCAAATGGGATGCGCACCCGGAATCTCCCGGAGCATTACCCGGCAGACTGGGCGAAGTTCAAGTATTACTGCATTCAGGATGTCAACACCGAGGTGGACATCTACAAGCGGCTGAAGAAGTTTCCAATGACGGAACTGGAATGGCAGCATTACCGCACCAATGAGCGCATCAATGACCGTGGTGTGAGGATCGACACGGAGCTGGTGCAGGAAGCGATCACCTGTGACCTGATGCTCTCAGATGCCATGAGTAAGAAAGCCTACGAGCTGACCGGGCTGGAGAATCCGAACTCTGTATCCCAGCTGAAGACATGGCTGGAGGAGCGCGGCATCCCGATGGACACGCTGGGCAAAAAAGATGTGGCGCAGATGATTACAGAACTGGACAAAAACGGCGTGGATGCAGAAGCACTGGATATGCTGAAGCTGCGGCTTCAGATGGCGAAAAGCTCTGTGAAGAAATACCAGGCAGCGGAACGTTGTGTCTGTTCGGACGGCAGGGCAAGGGGACTGTTCCAGTTCTATGGGGCAAGCCGAACCGGTCGATATTCTGGCCGGAATATCCAGTTGCAGAATCTCCCACAGAACCACATTTCCACGTTGGATGAGGCGAGAACACTTGTGAAGCTGGGATGCTTCGATATGGTCGAGAGTATCTACGGCAATACACCAGACGTTCTCTCCCAGCTGATCCGCACCATGCTGATCCCGAAAGATGGATGCGAGTTCATTGTGGCTGACTTTTCCGCCATTGAAGCTCGTGTGCTTGCGTGGGAAGCAGAGGAGCAGTGGGTGCTGGATGCGTTCCAGAACGGCGAGGATCTTTACTGCGCCACAGCTTCCCAGATGTTCCATGTGCCGGTCGTCAAGCACGGCATCAACGGTGACCTGCGCCAGAAAGGGAAGATTGCAACTTTGGCTTGTGGATATGGCGGTTCCTCCGGCGCACTCATCAGCATGGGTGCGTTGCGGATGGGACTGAACGAGGGAGAACTGCCGGAGATCATTGATTCCTGGCGGGAAGCCAACCCGAAGATCGTGCAGTACTGGTGGGATACCGAAAAAGCTGCAATGACGGCCTATAAGACCGGGGAACGGCAGGAGGTCGGAAAGATCGCCTTTGAGTTCTATTCCGGCACCCTCTGGATGGTGCTTCCGTCAGGCAGACGGCTGGCTTATCTGAAGCCGAGACAGCAGCCGAACCGCTTCGGCCGTATGAGCCTTACCTATGAAGGCGTGGGGCAGAACCATAAGTGGAGCAGACAGGAAACCTACTCCGGCCGGCTGGTCGAGAATGCAACGCAGGCCATTGCCCGTGACATTCTGGCTGAAGCGATGGACCGCATCTCAGCAGAGGGGTTGAACATTGTGGCCCATGTCCACGATGAAGTCATCATCGAGGCTCCCAAAGACAAGTACACGGTGGACGAGGTCTGCAAATTGATGTCCGTCAACCCGGCATGGTGTAAGGGCTTGCCGTTGGATGCAGCGGGCTATAAGGGTGACTACTATTTCAAAGATTAAGGGGGAGTAAGATGCCGCATGTATTGAAAATGAAGGACGGAAAACTCCTGACACCATTTGGCATCCACGACCTGCTGGATGCAGTCGAGGATTATGCCGGCGAGGAACTCCGCCGGGAGATCGAGGAGTACATCGATAACAATGTACAGGATATCGATGATTATGAAAAAGAGTATGACCGCATGGAACGGGATGGTGAACGGCTTGCCGACCACCAGCGGTCAGTCCTCTGTAACATTCGGGATGAGGTGGATGCTCTGGACATACTCCTGCAGGATACCCGGCTGAATCGCAGACGTATGCAGGGAGCCGTTCGGATCATCCAGCAGATGATCAACCGGGAATTGTAAGCACACGGAACTTAGAATAACGCGGCGTCGTTGTCATAAAGACACAGACGCATAAACAGGCGTATAAATATGCGCCGCAGAGATAGAGAGGAAAATTGCTATGAAAACAGGCAGAAATTTGCAGGAAGTCCTGGTTGAGCTGAACCGTCAGAATCAGGCAAAGCAGGACTTTATCAGTCCGGCGCAGGGAATGCACCTCCGGGAAGATGGACACACCTTTGAGATCAACCATCTTACCACCAGCCAGCAGGAGGTATTCGGTACAACCTCGCTGTTCCACCGTCAGGTGGCATCGGCACTGGGTATCCCGGCCAAATACTATGATCTCATGCAGGCACAGAAACCGGAGCTTCTGGCTGAGAACGTGAACAGCTGGTTTGCGGACAAGCCCAGTTCTTATATGGTCCGTTCAATGGATTACGGTGCCGGACAGGTGGCTCGTGCGCTGTTGTCGGAACGGTACCGCCGTATCGATAACATGGAAATCGCCACATCTGTCCTGCCTCTGTTCGCCGGAAACGATCAGTACGAGGTGATGTCCTGCGAGGTGACGGAAAACCGTCTGTACCTCAAGGTGGTCAATCACCGTCTGGAGATGGAAGTCCGCAAGGGCGATATCGTGCAGGCTGGTGTGATGATCTCCAACTCTGAGGTTGGTCTGGGTGCTGTGTCCATTCAGCCTCTGGTATATCGTCTCGTTTGCACCAACGGCATGGTGGTCAATGACATGGGCGAACGCCGCCATCATGTGGGCCGGCAGGCAAAGGCAGTGGAGGACAGCTTTGCGCTGTATTCGGATGAAACGATGGAAGCGGAAGACAAGGCATTCCTGCTGAAACTCCGGGATATCACGATGGCTGCTATTGATGAGAGCAGATTCTCTCAGGTGGTCGACCGCCTGCAGGAATCTATGGCAGTACCGATCACCGGCAAGGTGCAGGATGTGGTGCAGCTGACCGCGCAGAGCTATGGCATCAATGCCGAGGAGCAGGAAGGCATCCTCAAGTACCTCATCGAAGGCGGTGACCTGTCGTTGTACGGTCTTTCCAATGCGGTGACCCGCGCATCGCAGGACGTGGTTTCCTATGACCGTGCCACCACACTGGAAGGCATCGGCTGGCAGGTCGCCACGATGGAGCCGCAGCAGTGGAAGCAGATCAATCAGTGAGGGGGCGGCTATGGAAGAGGTCATTCACTGGATCACAGAACACAAAGAGGAAAGCGCTCCAAACAGGAAAGTCAGCCACAGCCACCCGGACCCGACAGCCAATGAAGCCATCGGCAATGTGGTTCGGGAAGAGCGCAGGAAGAAGCACCGCCCAAGGAAACGCCCGAAAAAGGAATACCAGGAAAAGAAACGCCCACGCATCGGTGCATGGCGGGCAGAGGAGGCGAAGTCGGATGAGGGAGAATGAAGTCGAAAAGCGGTTTGTGGAAGCAGTAAGGGCCGTCGGAGGACAGGCCCTTAAATTTACCAGTCAGACTATGAACGGCGTGCCGGATCGGTTGGTTCTACTGATCGGTGGCAAGTGTGCGTTTGTGGAGCTGAAAGCTCCGGGCAAGCAGATGCGAATCCTTCAGCGGAAGCGCAGACAGCAGCTGGAGGCACTGGGCTTTCCGGTGTTCTGCGTTGACCGTTTGGAGCAGATTCAGCCTGCGGTGGACGCACTCCTGCACTGGACGCCGGGTGAACCTCTCCCACAGGGAATCGGAGCAAAGATCCCGGAGATGCCGGAAGTTACGCTGCCGCAGGGAGATACACAAAGCGATGAGCCGGAAACACGGGCACAGGATGCCGGGAGGAGGTGATGCCGCTATGAAGTTCATTCCACACGATTATCAGAGTTACTGCACCGAGTATATTAAAACGCACCCGATTGCAGCACTTTTCTTGGATATGGGCTTGGGTTAAGGAAAGACCGTTATTACACTTTCTGCCATCAAAGACCTTATGCTTGAGACTTTTGAGGTCAACAAGGTCCTCATCATCGCACCGCTGCGAGTTGCCCGTGACACATGGCCGGCAGAAATCGAGAAATGGGACCATCTGAAAGGTCTGGACATTTCCGTTATTGTTGGAGATGTTAAGACCCGGATTGCGGCAGTCCACCACCCGGCGATGATCTACATTGTCAATCGGGAGAACATCAAGTGGTTGGTGGAGTATTACGAGAAAAATGGCATGCGCTGGGATTTTGGCATGGTTGTGATCGATGAGCTGTCATCGTTCAAAAACTATCAGTCCCAGCGTTTTAAGTTCCTGCGAAAAGTCCGCCCGTTTGTGAAGCGGTGGGTTGGTCTGACCGGCACACCTTCTTCCAACGGCCTTATGGATTTGTGGGCAGAGATTGGGATTCTGGATGGCGGGGAGCGCCTTGGAAAGTTTATCGGCCGCTACCGGGAAGCCTACTTTAAGGCTGGGTCGATGAACCCGGCAACAGGAATCGTGTTCCAGTATGTACCCAGACAGGGAGCAGAGGAGATGATCTACCAGCGGATCTCTGACATCACGATTTCTATGAAGGCTCTGGATTATCTCAATATGCCGGATTGTGTACCTACAAGGTATGAAGTTGAGATGAACACGCAGGAAAGGGAACTCTACGATATGCTCCGGCAGGATCTTTTGATTCCGCTGAAAGACGGTGACATAGACGCTGCCAATGCTGCATCACTGACAGGGAAGCTGTTGCAGATGAGCAATGGCGCGGTATATGACGAGAATGGCAAGGCGAGAGTCATTCACGACCACAAGCTGGAAGCTCTCGAAGACCTGATCGAAGCCGCCAACGGACAGCCGGTGCTGGTAGCTTATTGGTTTAAGCATGACAGGGAGCGTATCATCAGCCATCTGTCGAAGCTGAAAATCAAAGTTCGGGACATCAAGAGCAGCACTGACATCAAGGACTGGAATGCCGGGAACATCCCGGTCGCACTGATCCACCCTGCATCGGCCGGACATGGTCTGAACATCCAGCAGGGCGGACACATCCTGATCTGGTTTGGGCTGACCTGGTCTTTGGAGTTGTATCAGCAGACCAATGCCCGGCTTTGGCGGCAGGGACAGACCCATGTGGTGACCATTCACCACATCATCACGAAAAACACAGTAGACGAGGATGTCATGGCTGCGCTGGAGCAGAAGGACATGACACAGGAAAAGCTGATATCTGCCGTCAGAGCACGGCTGGAGGAGTAGGAGAAGATTATGGAAAAGAATACGAGCAATTACAAATTTCTGAATGCAAAGGACCGCGCCGCAGAGAGAAAGCGCAGCTCCAGTGTTATGGACACGGACCGATATCACTACAAGACTGCACCGCATGTGCAGACCGGCAAGCGGAAGCGCGACAGTGACGGATTTTTCACACCGTATGCGATGTTCCGTCCGTACAGTGGCACCGGCCTGCTCTGTGCGATCTTCGGGGAAACACCCGCCCGTAAGACCTCTGACCTGCGAGTTACACAGGATATGCTGGCGAAGGAAGCCTATGAGCATGAGATCGAACTGCTCATGTGTCAGGCAAAAGCCTACGAGCTTCAGTTTCACAAGCGTTTCTGTGCGGAAGACCGTGCGGAGGAATGCTATGCGAAAGCAGTGGCGGCAGGCAAACACCCGGATGCACCGAAGCTGACGGCGGAGGATACCAAACAGACGATTCTGGATGCGGTTACCTGGCGTTTCGATTGGATTCAGCAGAACAAGAGAAAGTGCTATCGCTTTGCTGAAATCCTGATCGATGCGAAGGAGCACCGTCTGGTGACAGACAGGGAAGAAAACTTTGTTGACCTGTTTGTGCGGAATGCAGCTCTGATGCCGGAGCCGAACCGCAAACTGATCGACTGCATGTATGAGGTAGCATGGTATTCCATCTATATGTTTAAGTATGGATTGGATGGACAGAAGGTGCCGGCACCGTGGTACGACACAAAAGAGAATGATTCAGGAAAGGGCAGGGTGAACGACTGATGGGAATGGCAGCAGACAATCTGGAATGCTACGAGAATCTGGCGAATGCAATCATCATGCAGGCTGTCAAGGATTATAAAACTGTACTGTTCCGTCTGGAGGACCATCCGAACAACCGGGATGCGCAGTTTGAGAAAAAGAGGCTGGAAGGTTTCTTTCACTCCAACTGGTACAACACGCTGACGGATCTGGATGCCTGCACACTCATTTCAGGTGTGCAGGCAAGAGTGAAGGTTGAAGCCGTGGAGCGTAGAAAGAGGAGGGCAGAAAACCTGCGCCGGAAAGCGGAGCGAGAGATGAAAAAGCTCGTGAAGCTGCTCACGGAAGCCGGTGCTGCTCTGACTCCGGAGCACATCCGGGCGTTAGGTGACATTACGTGATAAAAATAAGCAGACCAGAACAGGAGGTGCAGTATGGCAGACGAGATGGAGTATATGGAACAGGCAAAGGAACTGGCTGATTCCTACAGGCTGCTGGTACACAGGCGGGATATGCTCCGGCAGCAGTACGAGGATTCCCGGTCCTGGTTTTACACTAAGGACGAGATCATCTACAAGCTGTCGCAGGGCGCACATGAGGAATCCGAGCGTGTCCAGACCAGCGGTACATCAAATCCGGTGGAGCGCACCGTGCTGAACTGTGACAAGGTGCTGGCATCCATGAACCGGGAAGTGCAGACCCAGCGCACCGAGCAGTTTCTGGAACCCTATTACAAGGTCTGTGAAGATATCGAGCTGTTCGAGGTTGGACTGCGCAGTCTTCGGGGGTGTACACGGATTGTGGCAGAGCAGCTCTTTGTGGACGGCAGAAAGCAGTCGGAGATCACTGGTATGGATGGGAGAACTTTAAGCCGCCGGGTGGTGGAGCGAGAGAAAGAAACTGCATTGCAGGGGATTGCGGATGTGATCCGCTTGCATGACAGACACAGGAGGGGAGAATGTGGGAAGACCGATTAAGTGGAGTTTTCAGCCGGATAAACGGCATGAAGCCATAGCAAAAGATGCCTGTGGCGGTTATGAAAAACTCAAGGCAGACATTGCGGAAAAGGAGAAGATGCTGGCCGAGATCAAACAGGAACAGGCAGCGGCCATCTCCGATTTGGAGCGCGGCATCAAGAAAGAGATGTATACGGAGTGCAAAAGGGAATACGACAAGCAGAGCACACAGCTTCGTATTATGGAACTGGCTCTGAGCCGGGTGTCTGATTCTGATGCGAGGGTAGCAGTCAGACAGTTCTATTTTGAGCGTATTCCATTGAAGTCGATGAAGGATTCCAACGGCTGTTCTTTTGGAAAAAGCAGGGCAGATTATTACAAGGGAAAAGGCTTCAAAGAATTTGTAGTAAATCTGGAAAAAGAGGGCTTTTTTAGGAAAAACAGCAGTTAATTAGGAAAATTGATTCTTATGCGTACATCGGCTTTTTGCTATACTTTATACTAGGAAAATAAGATAAAACCGGGAGTGGATAAGAGTGCTGGGAGCGAAAGCTGCCCAGAATTTTTATCCGCTTTTTACATGTTGTGCCGTCACGGATTCGGATTCCGGACGGCTGTTTTTGTATCAGGAGAGAAGAGGTGAAACCCAGAATGGGGAGAAAGAAAAGCAACGCACGGATTCTGCCGCGCGGCAGGAAGATCCATGTGAACAAGTACATCAACAAGCGTGGCTGCACCAAGCATAAAAGCGCCGCCACGCATAACCACAGCACCGAAAAGCAGCAGGAAAGCAGCCACACAACTTATGACAGCTTCCCCGCTTACAACTGGCCGACGACCAGAATCCCGAAGCAGTATGAGATCTGGTTTGCAGAACTTGGTAACCATTATGGCACCTGTGTGCAGAGTGGGAACCGTCCGGTGCTGATCCTGACAAACGATATTGCGAACCGTTATTCGCAGACCTTCACAGTTATTCCGCTTACGAGCAAGATGAAAAAGCTCGACCTGCCAACACATATCGTGCTGACAGAAGCACATTGTGAGATGCTCAGAGCGGAACGACTGGAGGATTCCATTTTGCTGGTCGAGCAGATCACAACGATCGACCAGTCGGCACTGTTTGGACGCCTTTGCAGGGTGATCTCTGCTGAGAAAAAGCAGGAGATTGAACAGGCTGTGGCAAGGCAGTTTGATATGCACAGTACTAAGAAAAACAAACAAAATACAGACGAAAATGCTGTGCGCGGCAGCAATGCCAATTACGGCAGCAACGCTGTACACGGCAGGAAGGAGGTCTGACCGCTATGGTGGATATCAAAAACATCCCGGCGGAGCTGAAGACCTCCTGCCGGTTTTGTGTCTGGAAATTTGAAAAGCGAAACGGTCAGAAGACCAAGATGCCGTATAACCCGGCGAACGGTGACAGAGCCAGGATCAATGACCTCCGCACCTTTGCAGATTTCAAGACCACGCTTGTTACCTACGCGATGGGCGGCTATGACGGCATCGGCATTGCGGTTGGCAGTGGCATCGGAGCTTTCGACATCGACCACTGTATCCGTGAGGACGGAACACTGAATGACACAGCGAACACCGTACTTTCGATCTTCCCTACAGCGTATGTGGAGAAGTCACCGTCCGGCAAAGGTCTGCGTGGGTTCTTCCATGTACCAGAAGACTACGTCTACGACAAGACGGTCTACTACATCAACAACCGTAGCAAAGGGCTGGAAGTGTATATGCCCGGTGCGACAAACCGCTTCGTCACCGTGACGGGAGATGTTTACCGCACAGGTGAGATCCCGAACGATGAAACGGCAATGACGACACTGCTGGATACGCTGATGAAGCGAAACAAGCAGGTGCAGCAGACCCATTTCCAGCACCATTCGTATCTGGATGATGATGCTGTTGTAGCACACGCCAATGAAGCCAGCAACTCGGAAAAGTTCAAAAAACTCTTTGCCGGTGAGTGGGAAGACCTCTACGGCAGCCAGTCGGATGCGGATATGGCATTGCTGTCGATCCTGGCATTCTGGTGTGGCTGTGATGAGGAGCAGATGGACCGTATCTTCCGTACTTCCGGTCTGATGCGTGATAAGTGGGACAGAAAACAGGCTGGTTCGACCTACGGTGCAATCTCTATCCGCAATACGATCAATACCTGTGCGGCCGTCTATATGCCGGTCAACGCACAGGATATTGTGGATGAGGAGTTTTCCAAGCTGGATGAGGATGATTATATCGAGTTCCAGCCGGATCTCACCAAGATCACAGTTACTCTGGAAGAAATGGCTCCGCATACAAATTCCCGGTATGGCAGAAATGAGATTGGCATGGGCAATATGTTTGCGGATTATTTCAAGCAGATTGCTCGGTACAACAGTGAGCGTAAAGGCTGGTATGTCTATGACGGCTCTGTCTGGCGGCCGGACAAAGGCAATCTCAAGGTGTCGGAACTGGCAAAGCTGCTGGCTGACAAGCTGTATGTGTTTGCCCTGACGATCACCGAAGAGGATGCTAGGAAGCGGTTCATCGACCGTGTCCGAAAGCTGCAACTGCGGAAGAACCGGGAAACGATGCTGAAAGATGCCATGTCCGTGTATCCGATCTCCATGCAGGCGTTCGACAGGAACAAGTATTTCTTCAACTGCAAAAATGGAACGCTGGATATGCGGACACTGGAATTCAGGGAGCATCGGCCGGAGGATTATCTCACAATGGAATCCGGTATTACCTATGACCCGGATGCAGACTGCCCACGCTGGCACTCGTTTATCAAGGAAGTCATGTGTGGAGATGCAGATCTGGCAGACTTCCTTCAGCGTTCTTTGGGATACGCCCTGACAGGAGACACCTCGCAGGAGTGTATGTTTATCCTTTACGGTGCCACTTCCCGAAATGGAAAAGGTACTGCAATGGAAACATTCCTGAAGATCATGGGCGACTACGGAAAGACATCAAATCCGGATATGCTGGCAGCTAAATTCCGTGGTGGGAACACAGGCGGACCTTCGGAAGAAGTGGCTCGTCTGGTCGGTTCCAGATTTGTAAATATCTCTGAGCCGGAGAAGAAGATCACATTCAATGCAGCTCTCGTAAAAAGAATGACCGGCAACGATACCATCAACGCCCGATTCCTAAATGAGAACAGCTTTGATTTTGTGCCAGTGTTCAAGATTTTTATCAATACGAACTACCTGCCCAATGTCAATGATATGACCTTGTTCCAATCCGGCCGACTGAAAATCATACCGTTCAACCGTCACTTTGAAGAGGGAGAACAGGACCAAGGGCTGAAGGGGCAGTTTGCGAAGCCGGAGAACCTGTCAGGTATTTTCAACTGGTGCTTGGAAGGGTACAAGAAATATTGTAAGCAGGGGCTTGAAGTTCCAGATGCAGTTAAGAGAGCCACAGAGGATTATAAGGATGACTCTGACCGAATTGGGCAGTTCATAGAGGCGTGGATTGAAAAAGACGAGACTTCGGAACTCAGGACATCTGCTGCGTACCAGTTGTACGCCAAGTGGTGCGAGGAAAACGGATACTCGTCCGAAAACCAGAAAAACTTCAAAAATGCCATCGGTGTGCATTTCAAAATAACGAGAAAACGTCCAAAAGACGGCGGTGGTCAAACAACGATGATTCTTGGCTGCCGATTCCGTGATGTTCAAGAAGGAGCAGAAGATTCAACCGTTCAGGATGCTTATAAACCAAAGGATGTGCTCCTTTGAAGTGAAAAACTGTAGCAGGTAGCAATTTGTAGCCTGATTTTCATATCCCTTTTTATTATTACTTTCTTTTATAGACTTCTATATGAAAAAGTATCTACAACCTGCTACTTGCTACAAGAAAAACAAATAAGAGAATCCGAGGTCTGCTTTTTATCTTGGCGGCCCATTTTTTGAGAGATCCATTTTGTGAGATACAAATTTTGAGTTTCACCTGAAACAGAGCAGGCAATCTTTGTGGGAGCCTATTTGTGGGCATGGGCAAAGGCGGCCTGTTTTGTGATACAAGAAAGAGAGGATAGAACATGAGTAAGATTATCACCTGTGAACAGGTCAGCAACGGCCATCCCGATAAAATCTGTGATCAGATCGCAGATGCCATTGTGACCGACATTCTTCAGCATGACAGGAACGCCCGTGTGGCGATCGAGTGTCTGCTGAAAAAGAGCCAGCTCTTTATTGCCGGCGAGGTCACTACCGACTACCGGCCAAACTATCAGCAGATCGTCCACGATGTGTTCAATCGCATCGGCACCGAAAAGCTGGGGTGGAACCTGACCGAGCTTCTCCGCATCGGCATTCTGGTGGACAAGCAGTCCCCGGACATTGCAATGGGTGTAGACAAGGGCGGTGCCGGTGACCAGGGCATCATGTATGGCTACGCCACCAACGAGACGGCAGAGCAGATGCCGATTCCCTACATGGTCGCTACCAAGTTCCTGCAGCTGTTGAAGAATCATCCGTCTAAGATGTTCCGTGCGGATGCCAAGGCACAGGTCAGTTACGACTACGACACCGGACGCATCACCACCTTCCTCTGTTCCGTGCAGCACAGTCCGGATGTGGAGGTCGGCGACTTCCGGCACATCATCGAATCCATGATGGTGCTGGCCGCCTGTGAGTATGGTCTGGACGGCGACTTCACGAAGCTGGTCAACCCGACCGGCCGTTTCGTGCTGGGCGGCAGCTACGCCGACTGTGGTGTGACTGGCCGGAAGCTGGCGTGCGACACCTACGGCGGCATTGGTCGCATGGGTGGCGGTGCTCTGAGCGGCAAAGACCCGACCAAGGTGGATCGCTCCGCAGCATACATGGCGAGGAAGATTGCCAAGGACATCGTGCAGGCGGGCTACGCTGACAAGTGCGAAGTCCAGCTGGCTTACGCCATCGGCGTGGTACAGCCAGTCGGTGTGTCGGTGGAGTGCTTCGGTACGGAGCACCAGTCCCTTGACTTCATCGAAGCCTACGTCCATGACAGCTACGACCTGACCCCGCAGGGTATCATCAAGCGGCTGGGCCTGCTGGACGTAGACTACAACAAGGTCAGTGCTTACGGTCACTTCGGTAAGGCTGGTCTTCCGTGGGAGGACTGACCCATGCCGTACAGACCAAAGACACCGTGCCATCACCCCGGCTGCCCGGAGCTGGTGGAAGCCGGCCGGCTCTACTGTGAGAAGCACCTGCCTCTCCACCCGGAAGTAACCCGCCCGGCGGCGAAGCGTGGATACAACAGACGTTGGCAGAAAGCCCGGAAGTCGTATCTCGAAGCACATCCGCTCTGTGTGCAGTGCGCCAAGCAGGGCAAGTACGTCCGGGCAACGGTCGTGGATCACATCATTCCACACCGTGGTGACCAGAAACTTTTCTGGGACCAGAACAACTGGCAGCCGCTCTGCAAAAGCTGTCACGATAAGAAGACGTTGACCGAAGACATCAACCCGATTTACACCTACTGACAGCCCCACCGGGGCCGGGGTCACTTCTCTACGGTGAAGTCACACGGAGACCGGTGGCCCCTTTTGCGTGAAAAACCGCAAAATTCATAGGCCGGGGGTCAGAGGAATAACGACGCAAAATGAAACAGGAAAATGTACAGGCATCGGAGCTTCGGTTCCGGTGCCATTCTTTTTCCCCGAAATGAACCAAAGTGTGTGAAACCTCTCGTAAACAGGGAGCTTTCGCACATTTTAGCTTGTTCCGGGAGGAGCAGGGGCGAGCGGGAATCGGCCGTCGCAACAACGATCCAACCTGGCGGGGCAGTGCCGATTTCAACTTCGCTGCTTTTCGTATGTATTTTGAAATTTTTCTAAGAAACCGCCGAAGAAACGGCGAAAAATGAGAGTGAGGTGAGGGCAGATGGAAGATTACACGGCTGAGATGATTAGGGACATGGCTTTTTCCTTCTGCCCTCAGTGCGGTACGGCAATCGTACCAAACCATAAAGGCAGACCACGGAAGTTCTGCTCACCGGAATGCCGGTCACGGTGGAACAACACCCATCCAAAGCCGGAGAACTGGAAGACCGTGCGGTCGAAGATCTGCCCGGTGTGCGGCAGGGAGTTTTCCTACCGGCACCAGTATGGTCTGGAACGGAAATATTGCAGCCGTGCCTGTGCAAACAAAGGACGCTGGAAGGAGGGCGATGCAAATGGAAGAACCGCTGAACATAGAACGTAATGTGGTAAAGAACGGTGTCCGGCTGGACTGTGTGTTTGAGGGCTATGAGTACCGCCCGGAGAGGGAAGAAGTCCGAAGCCAGCGGCTTGCCGGGTTTGAATGTGTGGAGATCGCAGAAAACACCGGGTTGTCTTTGGAACAGGTCACGGATTACTGTCGGGAACTGGGTCTGCCGGAAACGGGGAGCTGCCAGTTACAGCCGTCGGATGGGTCGAGGGAACGGCACTGTCCGGTTTGTGGACGCATTCTCGTGCAGAGAGGGAACAGTGGTCGGAGACGGTTCTGTTCTCCTGAGTGCCGGGAGGAATATTACAGGCAGCATAAGTCTTTTAGGATCGCGGTCTGTAAAAACTGTGGAAGGGAGTTCCATGCCGTAGATGAAGGAAAACGGCAGCGGAAGTTCTGCAGTCTGAATTGTTACTGGGATTATCGATACGGGATGAAGGGAGTGGATGAGGATGAGTAAGATTATCGGTGTGTTTCCGATGTTCAACACCGGGGGTATCTGTGTACATGCGATTGACGATGCGGAAGATAAGGTCCTGGCATCCGTGAACGGGGAAAACCCGGAATGGTACGAGATGGCTGAACATCCGCAGGAAGATGGAGATGAGATGGAGTCGGGCTTTTTGTTCGGCTCCTTTTTCGTGCCGTTCTCCGGGGTCATGCGCATGTGAATCTGAATTAGGAGGGCTTACATGAAAGCGACTGCTGAACTGAAGATGCTGCCGGTGTCCGTACTCAAGCCGGCCGCATACAATCCCCGGAAAAAGCTGAAGCCGGGGGATAAAGAGTACGAGAAGATCAAGAACTCCATCACGGAGTTCGGGTTCGCAGATCCTTTGGTGGTCAATGCCGACATGACGATCATCGGCGGCCACCAGAGACTGACTGTTGCAATGGAACTGGGCTATACCGAAGTGCCTTGTGCGGTGGTGGACATCGACAAGACCAGGGAAAAAGCCCTGAACATTGCGCTCAACAAGATCACGGGTGCATGGGATGATTCCCTGCTGGCTGATCTTTTGAAGGACATCGAAGATTCCAACTTCGACCTTGGCAAGACCGGCTTTGAGCCGCCGGAGATTGAGACCCTGTTCAACAAGGTCCACAGCAAGGAGGTCAAGGAAGATGACTTTGATGTGGAATCCGAGCTGAAACAGCCATGCTTCTCCAAAGAGGGCGACCTCTGGCATCTGGGTAAGCACATCGTTCTGTGCGGGGATTCCACCAAAGCGGAATGCTATGACACCCTGATGGACGGAACCAAGGCAAATCTGGTCCTTTCCGATCCCCCTTATAACGTGGATGTGGAAGAGACTGCCGGTAAGATCATGAATGACAACATGGGCGATTCGGAATTCTACCAGTTCCTTCTGGCAGCGTTCCAGCAGATGCACGGCCATCTTGCAGACGACGGTTCCATCTACATCTTCCATGCAGATACGGAAGGGCTGAACTTTAGAAAGGCATTCAAGGATGCCGGGTTCTACCTGTCCGGGTGCTGTATCTGGAAGAAGAATGCGCTGGTGCTGGGCCGTAGTCCTTACCAGTGGCAGCACGAGCCGTGTCTTTACGGCTGGAAGCAGAAGGGAAAGCACCAGTGGTATTCCGACCGGAAGCAGACGACCATCTGGGAGTACGACCGGCCGAAGTCCAACAAGGACCATCCGACCATGAAGCCCATCGGCCTGATGAGCTATCCGATCCGCAACTCTACTATGACCAACGGCATCGTCCTCGATCCGTTCCTGGGCAGCGGCTCGACCCTGATCGCCTGTGAGGAGACCGACCGTGTGTGCCGGGGCATCGAGTTGGACCCGAAGTTCGTGGATGTGATCGTGAAGCGGTACATCGAACACAGCGATGGTCACTACGATGATGTGTATGTCATCCGTGACGGCCAGAAGCTGAAGTTCGAGGAAGTGGCGACCTTCGAGCCGGAAAGCGAGGATGCCGATGCCTGATGTAAAATGCGTCCTCATCCATGACAACTTCCAGAATTTCAAGTCCTATAACATCCCCAAGGCGCAGCTGGTGATCGCAGACATTCCGTACAACATCGGTACAGATTTCTATGCCAGCCGGCCGGACTGGTATGTGGATGGCGACAACAAAAACGGGGAGAGTAGCAAGGCGCGGAAGGCGGCATTCAATACCGATTTCACCTTCAACATTGCAGAGTATTTCCACTTCTGCAACCGCCTGCTGAAGAAAGAACCCGGCACAGGAGAGAAGGATGCGCCGTGCATGATCGTGTTCTGTGCGTTTCAACAGATCCCGAAGGTGATCACCGAAGCAGAGAAATACGGTTTCAAGAATTATATCCCGCTGGTGTTTTGCAAGAACTACAGTCCGCAGGTTTTAAAGGCCAACATGAAGATCGTGGGTGCAACGGAGTATGCTCTGGTTCTGTACCGGGGAAAGCTCCCGAAGTTCCGTAATCTCGGTGAGGACGGAAAGCCCCATATGATCTTCAACTGGTTTGACTGGAAGCGGGATGGCAGGGAATATCCGAAAATCCATCCTTCCCAGAAACCGATCTCCGTGCTGAAACGACTGATCGAGACCTTTACAGATGAGGGCGATGTGGTCATTGACCCCTGCGCCGGCAGCGGCTCCACGCTGAGAGCAGCAAGAGAACTGGGGCGCAACAGCTACGGATTTGAAGTATCCAGAGACTTTTACCAGAAAGCAAATGAGCAGATGCTCGGAGAGGAGGTCGCCGGATGAGCACAGAACAGAATAAGACTTTGACCCTCGGCAGCCTCTTTGATGGCTCCGGGGGTTTTCCATTGGGCGGTCTGTTGACCGGGCAGATCACTCCGGTGTGGAGCAGCGAGATCGAGCCGTTTGCCATCCGGGTCACGACCAAACGTCTGCCGCAGGTGAAGCACTACGGAGATGTGTCTGCCATCAGCGGAGCAGACCTGCCTCCAGTGGACATCATCACTTTTGGGAGTCCCTGTCAGGATATGTCCATCGCCGGTAAGCGGGACGGTCTGGATGGTTCACGGTCCAGTCTGTTTTACGAAGCAATCCGAATCGTGAAGGAAATGAGGTGTAAGACCAATGGAGAAAAACCAAGATTTATCGTGTGGGAGAATGTGCCAGGGGCCTTCTCCTCAAACAAAGGGCAGGACTTCAAAGCAGTCCTCGAAGCCGTCATCGGTGTTAAAGAACCGGCCGCCTCGGTGCCTGCGCCTGAGAAGAAAGGATGGCCCGATGCCGACTACTATGTGGGAGACGGATGGAGCGTCGCGTATCGAGTTCTTGATGCACAGTGGTGGGGCGTTCCCCAAAGAAGAAAACGTATCTACCTTGTCGCAGATTTTGCAGACCAGAGTGCCCCAAAGGTACTATTTGAGTCCGAAGGCGTGTCTCGGTATTCTGCGGAGGGCTTCCGTGCGTGGCAAAGAGCTGCCGCCGGTGCTGAAAGCGGCACTGGAGAGGCAGGCTGTAACGGAGCAGGAGGACGGATCTGTCTGAACGACCAGGGCGGCAGGCAGATGGATGTTTCCAAAGATGTGACCGGAACCCTACGGGCAGAGGAGCATGGGCATCAGCCGTGTGTTCTGGAAGCCGCCGGTTTTTGTACCGAGCATTCCGCAGATGCCAGAAGCATCGGATACGAGGAAGAGCGGTCACCGACCCTCCGAGCTGGTGTTGTGCCTGCCGCCATCGCACTGGAGAATCATCCTGCTGACAGCCGGGTGAAGATTTCCGAGGACGGTAAGGTGCAGACACTGACAAGCCGGTGTGGTACGGGTGGCGGCAATGTCCCGATGGTCATGGATGCTGTTGAAAATTCAGTGGAAAGCTCGGTGAAAGATGTTGAAAACTCCCCGGCAGTCACACTGAAAATTCGCTCCGGTTGCGAGGGCGGCGGGAAGGGAGCCATCTGGCAGGAAGAAAAGTCGGCCACCCTCGGCTGCAACAACGACCAGACACTGTTCGTTCCGAAATGCTATGGCGTCTGTTCCAAAGCCAGCCATTCCATGATGTCCGATAATCCGCACAGCGGTTTTTATGAGGCCGAAACTTCCCGGACACTGGACCGCAGCGGCGGTGACCCGACCTGCAATCAGGGCGGTATCTGTGTGGTAGAGCCGGTCGCCTTTACCCAGAACCAGAGGGATGAAGTCCGGGATCTTGGAGAAAAGTCAGCGGCACTGGCAGCAGATCCGGGGATGAAGCAGCAGACCTTTGTGGCACAGCCGGAAGATGTGACAGTCTTCCATGTGAACCAGCGCAATGAGCTGATCGATCTGCATGGTAAGTCCGGCGCTTTGATGGCGACCCGGAGTGACCAGATGCAGACCTTCGTCCTGCAGGGCAACATGATCGGCCGCAAGGATGAGAACGGTCCGCAGGGGGATGGTGTCAATGAGGATGTCTGCTTTACACTGGATGCCACTGACCGCCATGCAGTCTGCGCACCGGAGGATGTGTATGCCATGACCACCGGCTCCTATATGCAGGTGGCAAAAGAAGTCGCACCGACCCTGATGGCACGGGATTACAAAGACCCGACCACCATCGCACCGGTACCGCATTTGAACGAGGGTGTCATGGGAACGGTGGCAACCGGGGCACATCCCAGCGGCTTCAACGGGCAGGATGCTTTCAATGACCGTCTGGTCATCGACAATCCGGAAGCACAGCCCGCACCTGTGACCTATACAGTTCGCCGTTTGACACCGACCGAGTGTGCCAGACTGCAGGGCTTCCCAGACTGGTGGTGCAGAGACCTCGGAACGGAAGACCCGACCGAAGAAGAGCTGGCATTCTGGGCAGATGTGTTTGAAACGCACCGTAAGATCGTGACCCATGCCAAGAAGCCGAAAACGGAGAAGCAGATCCGGAAATGGCTGGCTGACCCGTATACGGATTCGGCCGAGTACCGTATCTGGGGCAACGGCATTTGCTTAGCCAACGCATTCTTTGTTCTGGCCGGCATCGCATGGTGTGCAGGTCTGGAAGAATAAACTGGCCCGCTATATTACTAGGTAGAAAGCGACCTGTTGATATGGTGGGCTTACATATTGGTCCTATTTACACAACAGATTTTGCGGCCCCTTGTGTAAATGGTCGAACATGAAGAATATCGGGAAATGGCCTTGCTATTCATCCGTTTTAGAGTGATATATGTGCTACCGAAAAGAACATCGGGATGCACAAAAACAAATGAACGAAAAGGAGCGATGAATTATGTTGAAATTTAAACTGAACGTAGCCGAGAGAAAGACCCTCGCAAAACGCATGGAGGAGCTGACCGGCATCCACCCTTACTATACCAAAGCACCTCTGTATTCTTACGACATCGGGAGCTACACCATCGACCGGAATGGCAACCTTCTGGTCGAGCCGGAGAATGCAGATGCCGAGCTGCTGACGACCCTGCTGAATGAGGGACTGATCCGCGGCGGCGAGAGTATTGAGAGTACGGATGACCAGCCGGAGGACACAGAGCTGACAGCGGATATGGATGAGGAGCCTGTGACCGAAGCGGAAACTGAGCAGATGCCCGAAGCAGAGCTGGAGGTTCTGGACGAGCAGGAATCCGAAGATGCAGATACCGCAGAAGATGAACCTGCGGAAGCAGGAGCCGAGGATGCATTGGAGCCGGACAATACGGCTGAGGATGATACCATAGAGGATGAGCCGGATGCAGAATCGCAGGAGACAGAAGATCAGCCGGAAGAGGTGCCGCTGGACTTGGAACTTGCATTCCCGGTCAGCCAGCACAACGGTGTGACTCTCCGCAACCTGGTCAACCTTCTTTACAGCCGCGGCAAGCTCATCGGCAAGGCGACTGGAGGACACTTCCATGTGGAAGAGGGGCTGGTCGAGAAGCTGAAGGACGATAGCTGCACCTTTGCCATCATGAACTTCATCAATGCGGTCAGCGACTATGAGACTGAACATGGTGCTGCACTGGAAGGCCTGAAAATCACCACCGAGAAGGTCACCTTTACCGGCTTCCCGACTGCACCGGACCACGAACATCTGACGGCTTTTGCACAGCTGGCGGTGCTGATGAACCAGCAGGCTATCAGCCAGAAGCGCATCCAGGCAAAGGATGTCAACGATGAGAATGAGAAATACTCACTCCGCACATGGCTCCTGCGGCTGGGGATGAACGGTCCGGATTTCAAAGAGACACGCAAGATCCTCATGGAGAACCTTTCCGGCCATGCGGCTTTCCGCACGGATGAGGAAGCACAGAAGTTCCTTGCAAGGGAAAAGGCAAAACGGGATGCCCTGAAAGCCGCGAAACTGGCGGCACAGAACGGCGATCCTGCCACAGGGGAAACGGTCGCACCGGATACGACCCGGCCGACACAGCCCGACTGTGGGGCAGACATGGCGCAGATGCTGGAGGCGGGAGCGTAAGCTCCCAATCCCCCAATGGGGGCCGGAAAATATGCGAGACCCTCTTCCATTGTACCGATATTAGCTCTGAAAATGTACATTATCAAGCGGATAAACTGCAGAAATGTACACGATCATTCTGCCTTATATTTGTCGAATATATGTTCTTTTATATCCTTGCTATTATCCGCACCTGACGGTAATATGCACATACCGAAAGGGAAAACAAGGAAAAAACAAAGGAGAACATACCATGAACGATAAAACAAGAGAGCAGATTGAAGCCATGAAGAACCAGACCATCGGAGTTGAGATTGAGATGAACAACATCACCAGAGAAAAAGCGGCAAGAAAGGTCGCCGAGTACTTCGGAACCAGAGCATGGAACGCCGCCGGCGAGTACGGATATTACAGCTGGGCTTGCAAGGATGGACAGGGCAGGGTTTGGAAATTCCAGAGGGATGTGAGCATCTACGGACCGGACGCAGAAAAATGCGAACTGGTCACCCCGATCCTCACCTACGACGACATCGAAACCTTGCAGGAAATCATCCGGCTGCTCCGAAAGGCAGGCGCAAAGAGCGGCCCAAGCCGCGGATGCGGAGTCCACATTCACATTGGCAAAGGCGACCACACCGCAAAGACCATCCGCAACCTTGTGAACATCATGGCGGCGCACGAACAGCAGATCGGCAGAGCCATCCGGATCGATGCAGGGCGCACCGGACAATATTGCCAGGTGGTCAACCATCGCTTCCTCGACCGGCTGAACCGCGAGAAGCCGACCACCATGCACAGGCTGGAAGACATCTGGTACGAAGGCAACGGTTCCAGCTGGGAAAACCGGAATGCCCACTACAATTCAAGCCGGTACCATATGCTGAACCTCCATGCCACCTTTACAAAAGGGACCATTGAATTCCGCCTTTTCCAATTCGCAGACCCAGCGGACGGAAAGCGCAACGGACTGCACGCCGGTGAGATGAAAGCCTATATCCAGCTTTGCCTCGCAATGAGCCAGCTTGCCAAGATGGTCAGGACGGCAAGCCCAAAGCCCCAGCAGACCGACAATGAAAAGTATGCGATGCGGTGCTGGATGCTGAGGCTGGGATTCATCGGGGATGAATTTGCAACGGCAAGGGAAATCCTTCTGCGGAACATGGAGGGCAACGCATCCTGGCGGAACAAATAAGCCGGGATGCACGGGCACCTTTTGGGCGGGCAACCGCCCTTGAGGTGGTAGAAGGAGGTGCAGGTTTATGAAAAGCACGTTAAAAAATGAAAACACACCGGGTGGCAGAACCTTTAAGGTGACCATCACCGAGACCTACCAGAGAACGGTGATCATTTATGAATCCGAGATGAAAGAGCCGACCGTGGAGGAAGCACAGCGTGTGGCAGAGGACTGGTGGCAGGACAGCCAGATCGAGCTTGGGACAGAGGATTTCCAGGGCGTGGAATTCACTGGCAGGGAGGACGGTGAGGCAGATGTTTGAGTTGATCAGCCGAGTCCCATCCAGATATTATCTTGCCTACGGAAGCAACCTCGACATGGAGCGGATGGGAAAGAGATGCCCCTACGCTGTGGTGGTCGGCACGACCGAGATCAAGGGCTACCGGCTCCTGTTCAAAAAGAGCAAGACCGGCTGCTATGCCACCATCGAGCAGGATGCCAATGAAAGCGTACCAGCGGTGGTCTGGAAACTCTCGGAATACGATGAGCTCCTGCTGGACCGGTACGAGGGATGCCCAAGATACTATTACAAGAAGCAGTTCCAGCTTCAGGTCTGGAACCTGAACGGGAACCGCATGAAAAAGGCAAAGCCCTGCATCGCTTATGTGATGCACGAGGACCGGCGGCTTGGCTGCCCGGATGCCGAGTATTTTGAACTGCTGCAGGGCGGATACAGCGACTGGGAGTTTCCGCTGGACACACTGAAGCGTGGACTGGCAGCCAGTATCGGAAGGGCGGAAGCCATCCGGTATCTGAAGAAGCGGCAGATGATGTAAGAGTACACGATCAAAAGCAAAAAACATTGTGCAGTATATGATGCTCATCGGCCTTGATAAATCAGGGCAGAAGAGTGATATATACCATACCGCCAGACAAGAGCGGAGAAAACCGAAGGGAGAGATTCAAATGAAGAACAAGAAATATTACATCGCCTACGGCAGCAACCTGTCGGTGGAGCAGATGGCAGACCGATGCCCGGATGCAAAAATTGCAGGGCAGGCGGTGCTGGCCGGCTGGGAGCTTTTGTTCCGCGGCTGCGCCACCATCGCACCGAACCCGAAGAAGAACACGCCGGTTCTGGTGTGGGAGATCTCGGAAAGGGACGAAGGAAACCTCGACCTCTATGAGGGCTACCCGAACTACTACCGCAAGGAAGATCTGAACATCGAACTGCTCCGGGAAAGGGCAGAGCCGGAGATGGTGACCGCAATGGTCTACATCATGGAGAACGACTTCGGACGCCGCTCACCGAGCCGGTATTACTACAAAGTCCTGCATGACGGCTACAAGGCATTCCACTTCCCGATGCACATCCTCGAAGGTGCGCTGAAGGAATGCATGGATAAGGATGCCGCCCAGCGGATGATCGAGGAGGTGCAGGCATGAATTTCGCAGATAAGAAAACGGTCGAGAAGCTGAGAAAAGAGTTCCCGGTCGGATGTCGGATCGTCCTCGATGAGATGGATGACAGGCAGGCACCGACCATCGGAACGCAGGGAACCTGCAACGGGGTCGATGATGCCGGAAACATTTTAGTGAGCTGGGATACCGGAAGCCATCTAAACGTTGCCTACGGCGCGGACAGTTGCCACCGTGTGGCAACGGATGCCGAGGTCAAGGTGTCGCTCGACCGGCTTGGTAAAACGCGACAGACCGGCCCACGTTGCCCCAGGTGCGGAGCAAAGCCCGACTGCTACGACCATCAGCAGCAGGCACTCAGCCGAAGGGCGGACATCCAGATCTGCAACCGCTGCGGAACGGAGGAAGCGTTAGAGGACATTGCATGGGGCGGACAGCAGAAGATGCATCTTGCAGACTGGGCAATCGTGAAAGGAGGCTGGGTCGAATGAAGGTTCTTCTGATCAAACCGATGGAGCATCCGCAGGTGGTGGACATTGAAAACTCCCTGAAAGAGTTCTACCGCATCCTCGACTGCGACTGTATCACAGCCACCTACCCGTGGGAAGAACGCGCCGCCCTGGTCACCGATGACAACGGTCTGTTCACCGAGAAGTCATTCAGCAGATACATCCCGGAGCTGGAGCAGCCCATCAAGGGAAACTTCTTCATCTGCGGACTGGGAGAGGAGGATTTCGCAGAACTGCCCCAGGACCTGATCCGGAAATTCAAGGAACGCTTCTGGGTGCCGGAGGCATTCGTCAGCATGTTCGGGCAGATGGCAGTCATCCAGATGGATGACGGAACGAAGCCGGAATAAGATACCGCAATCAGAAAAATACCCTCTCGGCCAGAAAAGACCGGGAGGGCTTAGTTTAACAGGAGGAGCCTATGGGACACAGAAAGATGCCGGCTTATGGCGAGAGGGAACACGGCGGCAGATACATTCTGGATGAATACGAATGGTCAAGAAACCACTGCAAGGCGGTGACCATCCGCAGATGGAAAAGGGACCTGAAAAAGAAAGCCAGAGCGCATAACCGCAGGGTGATGCATCAGGCAATGCAGGGCGAGGTCGATTAGACGGAAAATGGGGGCTTCAAAAGAATGAGAACCCCCTTCCAGTTTACTGTATATTACCTCTGGAAAGCAACAATAGCAAGGAGAACCGCCGCCATAATGTACACAAACATCTGGCAGCGGTTTTGTGTATCATACCAAACCAAAACGGGGGATACGAGGCAGAGCCCCAGCCTCTGCTGGGGAGCCTCTTGGGATTCCTTAGAAGAAATCCCTCATGCTCATGCCGACCTCGTTCAGTCGTTCCTCCATGCTGTGGTAGTGCCAATCCTCTTCCTCTTCTTCGTCCTCTTCCTCAAGCTCCTCTGGGAAAGGGTCGTGCCGCCATCCGGCTTTCTGGTATTCTTCTTCCCGAATGTCGTTGCGGTCGTAAATGTCCAGCTCGTATTCTTCTTCAAGCTCTGCGATGCGGTTTTCGATTGCGGTTTCAACTTCTGTAATGGTCTTTTTCATGGTTTTTGTCCTCCGTTTTTGGTTTGGTTTTCTTTGCTTTCGTTGTGTGTATAATGCCGCAGAAACACATATATAGCAAGTCAATCAGGGGTCATATATGTACCAAACATGAGGGACGAAGATCGTTGATAATATGAGGTTTTATGGCCTTGCTATCACAGGGCAGTGACGGTAATATACAGCTACAAAAAGCAAAGGAGGACAGCAGAATGGCTGATTGGAGAACATGGAAAAAAGGAAGAAAGACAACATGGCACTGGAACGAATTCGATGGTAGCGGAAGCCGGGAAGGAATCATCACCGAGGTTCATGAAGACCACGCAATCATGGAAGCAGACGGCATGCACCTCTGGATCGACGATGACACGGCAGAGATGTTCAGCTAAGAAAAACGGGGAGGGAAACTTCCCCGGATAAACACATAAATCCACCAGTTCAGGGCGCAGATGATCGTGTACTTTAGCCGCTTGATAGTGTCCGGCAGTGACGGTAATATACAGCTACCAAAACGAAAGGGGCAAAGAACATGGAACGCTACACTTACGAGATTATCTTTACACGGCTGGATGGACAGCCGGATGAAATCCAGCAGCACACCAGCGAGGAGCTGGCAAGAGAATGCTTCCGGCTTTTCGATGAGCCGGACAGCGCAGAGATGTACAGCAAAATCGAACTTAGCTGCCATGACTGGGAGACAGGCATGGATGAGATTCTGGAAACGATGACATTCTGAGGAGAAAAAAACATGACCTACACAAAAATCAGCCTTTACCTTGCAAACGGAATTCCAGAGGCACTCAGCAACCTCTGGTACGGAAGCGACAGCGCGGTGGTCGAGATCAGGGATGCCGTTGAGGATGCGAAGAACGGCAAGGACCTTCTGAACCGCATCCAGAAGATGAAGCTCCTGCGGAAATTCACCCTCGACAGGGAGAACGACAAGCGCATCCGCTTCAAGGGAACGAACTGCTGGGGCAACGTAAGCTACCTCGAAATCATCCGCTAAAGGCAAGACCGACAGGCGCAAGGGGCTGGAAATGACCAGCCTTTTGCTCGTGTCTGTCTTCCGAAAGCTGGCATGAAAAGCACATAAATATGACAATTACAGGGCTTGATGATCGTGTAGTTTAGCCGCTTGATAGTGCTCCGAGGTGACGGTAATATACAGTCACCGAAAGGGAAAAACAACAAAAACGGAGGATACGACAATGACGAAGAACGAAGAACGCATCAATAAACTTTTCAAGGAACTGGTACCGGAGACGGGCAAGGCAGACAGCCTCGCAGGGGAGCTGGTAAGGGCAATGAGCCGCATCGGATACCGCTTTTACAACGATGGCGACCAGCTGGGCATCGGCTACGGCAAGGAAACCTGCAACCCTGCAGGGCGCTTCCTTGGAGCCAAGGGCAACGACAAAATCGCAAAGCTGACTGCAGATGCATGGGCAGTCTACAGCGAGGAAGCCTACGAAAAGGTCCTGGGCATCCTTTGCGGAGCGGTTGCCGACTATGTTGAGCAGAACCCAGACCTTAGAAACCAGCCGACCGAAGATATGTGGGATTTCAAGGATGAGGAAGAAGACCAGGATGACAGCTGGGATGAAGAGGAAGATGACTGGGGCGAAGAGGAAGATTACGAGGACGAAGAAGACTACTAAGCCAGAAACACACGGGGCTTGCCGGAAACGGCAGCCCTTTTCTTCTGCTGTAATACGCACAGTTCCGGGCGGCTATCTTTGTGTAGTATAGCCGCTTGATAGTGTGTGACATAGACGGTAATATGCACATACCGAAACGGAAAACCAAGAAAAACGGAGGAAAGCACCATGAAGAAGAACATCACCAAGGAAGAGGAAAAAGCCCTGCTGGAGATCGCCAAGCGCCTGATGGCAGCGGTAGACAGCCGGGGCGACCTCGAAGCCCGCGATAATGACAGCGAGGACTTCATTGAGGTTCCGGTCTGGGGCATCCAGAAAGCAATGGAAGAAGCCTACCTGCTGGGACGGATGACCAGATAAACCGACAGCCCCCGACACAGCCCTACACAGGGGCTTGTGCCACGGGTGGCAAAACGATCCGAATGAACCGACAACGTCCAACACAGGGGCAGATGTGGCGGCGTGGATGCGCCAGAAAGGAGAAGCACATGGAAGAGCGGATGATGGATGTCATCGTGGAAATCTACAACCACATGGATGACAGCGATAAGGATGCCTTTACGCTGGAGGATGCCGAGGATATGGTGGAAGACCAGATCAGGATGGATAAGGAAGCCGGACGGGAACCGCTGGCATATGACCCGCAGTTCTTCTACGATACCATTGTGGAACTCATGGAGCAGGATGCAGAGTGATGTACATTCTGCTTGGTATTCAGGGCAGAAGATCGTGTACTTTAGCCGCTTGCTATCCTTTGCACCTGACGGTAATATGCACATACCGAAAGGGGAAAGCCCCAAGTAAAAAACGAAAACACGGAGGAATTCACTATGAAAAAGCATTTAATCGACTTCCCGGAAAACAACATCAGCATCGAGAGCTTCTACGACCGGCTCAGACCTTGCTACGATAGCATCATGCAGTTCAGTGACCGGGTTCTGGTTGCCCAGATGAACTGGAATGGCATGCTGGAGGGAGCGGTATACGGCTTTGTGGAAGACCCGGAGGAAGGCTGGTCACCGATTGAATGCCGGCTGGAACTTCTGAAGATTTCCGATGAGACCTACACGGATGCCGGTCACGCAATCGAGTGGTGCATCAGGAACGCACACTGAAAAAGGGCAGAGCTCCTTCGGGGGCTTTTGCTCGTAGTGGTGGATTCTTCCAGTGTGGAAATACACATAAATCCGACAAAAAGAGGTGTGTATGATCGTGCAGCATAGCCGCTTGCTATGTCCGGGCAGTGACGGTAATATACAGTCACAACGAAGGGGAAAGCCCTACGGAAAACAAAACACACGGAGGATACAGACCATGACGAACAAAGCAAAAACCTACCTTAAGAACATTCAGGGAGCCGACACCGAGAAGAAGCTGATTGGCATCGAGATCGCCTTCAAGCAGGACATGACCCTCAGCTGCAGCGACCTCGGAAGCCTTTGCAGGGCGGCAGAAGACAGGCGGTACAGCCTGCGTAACAATGAGGAAACGCTGAAGCTGAAGCAGATCCTTTTCTTCCGGACGAAAGCGGAGATGGACGCCTACCACGACATGAGCCGCAAGCCGGAAGACTGGACGGAAGCGGAGATCGAGCAGCAGAGAAGCCGCTTCTGCAGCGTCTGGCAGGTCATCGAGGAAGCGGAGCTGGTCGATGAATACGAGGCTTGGAAGGAAGCCAACCCCAACGCCTAACAGCACCCAAAAGGTACACGCCCCGAAAAGGGGCTGTGCCTCGTATCCGATGTGTTTTATATAAAGTTGCCGAAATGGGAAACTATTTGTTAGTTATACAGAAAAGTTTCTTGTTTAGGAAAATGATATTTCGAGGACTTCTTTGGAGGTCCTTTTTCTTTACCCATTTTTGCAGAAAGGAGGAGATGCCAATGGCTACCAGAGGCAGAAAACCAAAGCCGACCGCCATGAAGGAACTGGAAGGTAATCCGGGCAAGCATCCGCTGAACACCAGCGAACCGAAGCCCAATAAGAAAGCACCGGCCTGTCCGAAGTGGCTGGAGCTGGAAGCAAAGAAAGAGTGGCGTAGACTTGCCAAACAGATGGAAGCCATCGGCATCCTGACCGAAGTGGACATGGCGGCCTTTGCCGGTTACTGTCAGGCGTATGCCCGATGGAAGGAGGCAGAGGAGTTCATCACCCAGCACGGCACTATCGTCAAGACCCCGTCCGGGTACTGGCAGCAGGTGCCGCAGGTGTCCATCGCCCAGACCTATCTGAAGATCATGAACAAGTTTGCAGAGCAATTCGGTCTGACCCCGTCCTCCCGAAGCCGGATCATTGCTTCGGACGGCGGTCCTGCGGATGCAGCTGATGAGATGGAGAATCTGCTGGGAGGAGGTGGAAGCTGATGGCAGAGTGCAGACCGAAAAACTATCCGAAACTGAAGGACTACAAACCCAGCCGGTTCATGCTTCCGACCTGCCATTACGATGCCGCAAAAGCAGACCGGGCAGTGACTTTTATCGAAAACCTGCGTCATACCAAAGGCAAGTGGGCGGGCAAGCGGTTCTGGCTGCTTCCTTGGCAGGAGCAGATCATCCGGGATGTGTTCGGTATCGTGGACGAGAGAGGAAACCGTCAGTTTCGCACGGCTTATGTCGAAATCGGCAAGAAGAACGGCAAGTCCGAGCTTGCCGCTGCGGTGGCTTTGTATCTGCTTTTTGCCGATAACGAGCCGTCTGCCGAAGTCTATGGCGCTGCCGCTGACCGCCAGCAGGCATCCATTGTTTTTGATGTTGCCCACCAGATGGTGCAGATGACCCCGGCACTTTTGAAACGGTGCAAGATCATGGCAGCCACCAAGCGCATCGTGAACTACGGGAACGCAGGATTTTATCAGGTTCTGTCTGCCGAAGTTGGTACGAAGCACGGTCTGAACGTGTCAGGTCTGGTGCTGGATGAGGTTCATGCCCAGCCAAACCGAAAACTCTACGATGTCCTTACCAAAGGTTCCGGTGATGCCCGTGAGCAGCCGCTGTTCTTCCTGATCACCACGGCCGGCACGGACAAGGAGAGCATCTGCTACGAGCTCCACATGAAAGCCCTTGACCTGCTGGCTGGACGTAAGATCGACCACACCTTTTATCCTGTGGTCTATGGACTGACAGATGAGGATGACTGGCATGATGAAGCCAACTGGTATAAGGCAAATCCCTCATTGGGGCAGACCATTCAGATCCAGCGTGTCCGGGATGCGTATCAGGAAGCACTGGACAACCCGGCGGAGGAGAATGTATTCAAGCAGCTTCGTCTGAATATGTGGGTGTCCTCGCTGACCCGGTTCATCCCGGAACACATCTACAACCTCGGCAACCAGCCTATTGATATGGAAGCCCTCAAGGGCCGTGACTGTTATGGAGGGCTGGACTTGTCCAGCACCGGAGACATCACGGCTTTTGTGCTGATGTTCCCGCCTAGAATCCCGGAAGAGAAATACATCATGCTTCCATTTTTCTGGATACCGGAGGATACGATCCCCCAGCGTGTGCGCAGGGCATCCGTTCCGTATGATGTCTGGTATCAGCAGGGCTACTTGATGGCGACCGAGGGAAATGTGATTCACTACGGGTTCATTGAGAAGGTCATTGAGGAGCTGGGTAAGACCTATCACATTCGGGAGATTGCCTTTGACCGATGGGGAGCCGTGCAGATGACCCAGAACCTTGAGGGGATGGGATTCACAGTTGTGCCTTTCGGTCAGGGCTTCAAAGATATGAGCCCGCCTACCAAGGAGTTCTACAAGCTCCTGATGGAAGGCAGGATCATCCACGGCGGCAATCCTGTTATGGCATGGATGGCAGGGAATGTGGTCGTGGATACCGACCCGGCTGGCAACATCAAGCCGACCAAGGCGAAGTCGCCGGAGAAGATCGATGGTATCGTCGCTGCAATCATGGCACTGGACCGCTGCATCCGAAACGAAGGACAGCAGCAGGGAAGCGTCTACGACGAACGTGACATGATCGTTTTTTGATTTTTCTTTCTTCTTTCTTTTCATTTGGAAATGAGAAAGAAAGAAAGAAGAAAGAAACGGGAAAGAAAGGAAGATTTCTATGAAGTATCTGATGAGTGCAGAATGGTGGAAGGCAGCCGGCATCCGTGCTGCAAAGACGATGTTCCAGACCGGCGCGGCCCTGGTTGTGACACAGATGCCCGGCGGCACGGTAGACTGGATGGCGGTCGGCAGTGCAGTGATCGTAGCAGGTGTTGCGTCCCTCGGTACCAGCCTTGCCGGTCTGCCGGAACTGGAGAAAGGGGATAAGGCTTAATGGGATTCTGGGAATGGATGGGGTTTGAGAACCCAAGGGATTCTCCCAAAACAGAACAGCCAAAAGAAGGTCTGCCGCAGGTCACGGATAACGTCCGAGATTCCGGGCAGACCTTTGTGTTTGGACGTTCCAATGCCGGGGAGCAGGTGGATGAGAAAGCCGCCATGCAGATCCCGACGGTATATGCCTGTGTCCGTCTGCTGGCAGAGTCCATTGCGGCACTGCCACTGCATCTGTATCGGGAGACGGACGATAACGGCAACAAGGAAAAGGCACGGGATCATCCGCTGTATAAGATTTTATATCGCCAGCCAAACCCGGAGATGACATCCTTTGTTTTCTGGGAAACGCTGATGACCCATCTGCTCCTCTGGGGCAATGCCTATGCACAGATCGTCCGGGATGGCAAGAACACGGTACTGGGTCTGTATCCGCTTTTAACGGAAAATGTCGAAGTGGACCGGGATGAGAGCGGCGAGCTCTATTATATCTACCACGCATACACGGATGAAGTTCCGGGAGAGCAGAACAAGGACATCTACTTCCGCCGGGACGAGATTTTTCATGTGCCGGGACTTGGATTCAATGGTCTGATCGGTTTTTCACCAATTGCCATGATGAAGAACAGCCTCGGCACTTCCATTGCAGTGGACAAATACGGTTCCTCTTTCTTCAAGAACGGCGCACAGCCCAGTGGTGTGCTGGAACATCCCGGCGTTGTGAAAGACCCGAACCGTATCCGGGATAGCTGGGAAGCGGCTTATGGCGGTGCTTCCAATGCCCATCGTGTGGCTGTGCTGGAAGAGGGCATGGCCTACAAACCGATCTCTCTGCCACCGGAGGACAGTCAGTTCCTTGAAACGAAGCAGTTTTCTGTGACGGAGATCTGCCGCATCTTCCGTGTGCCTCCGCATCTGGTAGCCGATCTGTCCAGAGCCACATTCTCCAACATTGAATACCAGTCGCTGAACTTTGTGATGCACTCCCTGACCCCGTGGCTTGTCCGCATTGAGCAGGGCATCATCAAGGATCTGTTGCTGGAGGAGGAGCAGGATACCTACTTCCCGAAATTCAATGTGGATGGTCTGCTCCGTGGCGATTATCAGAGCCGGATGAACGGTTATGCGACCGGCATCAGCAACGGCTTCCTCTCTCCGAATGATGTGCATCGTCTGGAGAACATGGATCTCATCCCGGCAGAGGAGGGCGGTGACGACTACTACCTGAACGGCGGCTATGTGAAGCTGAAAGATGCAGGGGTGGCACAGCAGAATAAAGCTGCCGCAGCCCAGCAGAATCAGCCGAAAGAAACACAGCCCGACCCGGAAGAAGAACCTGACAGCGATAATCGGCTGAGTGAGAGTAAGCCACGGAAAAATGGAAGGAGAACCCGATGAAGAAATTCTGGAACTGGATCAAAAACAGCGATGACACCAGAATCCTCCGGCTGGAAGGTCCCATCGATGAGGAATCATTCTGGGGTGATGAGATCACGCCGCAGATGTTTCGGGATGAGCTGGAATCCGGCGAGGGGGATGTGACCGTCTGGATCAACAGTCCGGGCGGAAATGTGTTCGCCGCTGCCGAGATCTATACCATGCTTAAGGACTACAAGGGCAGCATCACGGTCAAGATCGATGCAATTGCGGCATCTGCTGCATCTGTTGTGGCAATGGCCGGTGATACTGTTCAGATGAGTCCTGTTGCCATGCTGATGATCCATGACCCCAGCACGGTTGCGATGGGCAACACCAAGGACATGGAGAAAGCCATTGAGGTGCTGACCGAAGTCAAGGAGAGCATCATCAATGCCTATGCTGCAAAGAGCGGACTCAGCCACGCCCGTATTGCCAACCTCATGAGCAATGAGACCTGGATGAATGCGAAGAAGGCTGTGGAGCTGGGCTTCGCAGACGAGATCCTCTTTGCAAAGAAAGAGGAGGAGCCGGACAGTGACCCGGCAGACCCGGAGAATCCGGAAGAAGACCCTGACAGTGAACCGGGCGAGGGCGAAGAAAAGAAGCCGTTCCAGAAGGATACGACAGGGCACCTTTTCTCCAGCCGTCAGATGGATCTAATCGTCCTGAACCGTCTGGGGGTGAAGCCGGAAGACGTAGGTCAGAAGCACACTGAGCCGAAGGAGCCGCCTGCTGACCCGAAACCGTCCGCAGAGCCGACATCTCCGGCCGAACCACCTGCCAATTCCGGCCCTGTCCTTGATCTGGACGGCAAGACCGAGGATGGCAGCATCCCCTACAATATCCTGATGAAACAGCTTGAGTGCATGAAGTGATGTGCATTCAGGCTGTTTTTTATATCACCACAAATCAATCTATGGAGGACAAACACTATGAGTAAGATTTTGGAACTGCGCACCAAGCGCAACACTCTCTGGGAGCAGACCAAGGACTTTCTGGAGAAGAACCGCGGCGAGAACGGTCTGGTAAAGGCTGAGGCCGTGGAGCAGTACAACAAGATGGCACAGGAGGTCAAGGACCTGGGTGCAGAGATCGAGCGTCTGGAGCAGCAGGCACAGATCGAGGCACAGCTGTCCGCACCGACTTCCAGTCCTGTCCATGCTGACCCGAAGAACGGTGCCAAGAAGGATGTCAAGCCGACCGCCACTGCCGAGTATGCCGAGAACTTCTGGAACATGATCCGCAACCGTGGCCATTACGGCGAGGTCCGCAATGCCCTGTCTGTGGGTGAGGACACCGAGGGCGGCTTTACCGTTCCCGATGAGTTCGAGAAGAAGCTGGTGGAGGCGCTGGAGGAGAACAACATCTTCCGTGGTCTGGCAACGGTCATCCGCACCAGCTCCGGCACCCGTAAGATCCCCATCGCAGAGGATACCGGTGAGGCAAGCTGGATCGATGAGGGTGAGGAGATCCCGGAGAGCGATACTACCTTCGGCCAGACCATGCTGTCTGCATACAAGCTGGGCACTATGATCAAGATCTCCAATGAGTTGCTGAACGACTCCGCTTTTGACCTCGCCACCTATATTGCCCGCCGTTTCGGTGTGCGTATGGGCAATGCAGAGGAGCGCGCCTTTATCACCGGTGACGGTGTGGGCAAGCCTCTGGGTCTGCTGGCTGAGACCGGCGGTGCCAAGGTCGGTGTGACCGCTGCCCAGAAGGATGCCGTTACCTTCGATGAAATCTTCAAGCTCTACTATGCACTGAAGGCTCCGTACCGTAAGAAGGCACAGTTCCTCTGCAATGAAGCCCTGGTGCTGCAGCTGATGACCATCAAGGACAACAACGGCAACTATATCTGGAAGCCGGGTCTGGAGATCGGCAAGCCGGATACCCTGCTGAACCGTCCGCTGAAGACTTCCGCCTTCATGCCGGAGATCAAGGGTGGCAGCAAAGTCATGGCCTTTGGCGATTACAGCTACTACTGGGTGGCTGACCGCCAGAACCGCACCTTCCGCCGTCTGAACGAGCTGTATGCCCGTACTGATCAGGTCGGCTTCCTGACCACCCAGCGTGTGGATGGCAAGCTGATCCTGCCGGAAGCCGTACAGCTTCTGCAGATGGCACCGCAGGGCTAAGAAAGCCAGGAAAGGAGGAGCCGGTTATGGCACTGATCCCGCTTTACGAAGCGAAGACCTATCTCCGCGTAGACAGCAGTGATGAGGATGCCCTGATCGGCATCCTTTTATCTTCTGCGGAGCAGATGTGCAAGGATGTGGGACGTTTATCGGAAGACCAGTGGGAGGCAGTCAATGCCGCTGACCGGGATGCCGAGAACGGAGTACAGCCCACAAGGGAACTGGAAGCCCTGCGCAGCACCTGCCGTGTGGCGATTCTGTATGCGCTGGGGTATCTCTATGAGCACAGGGACGAAGCTGACCATAAGCAGCTGATGCTGACGCTTCGTTCCATTCTGTTTGCTGTGAGGGAGGGGGTGTTCTGATGATCGAGAAACTGAATGAGCGGATCACGATCGAGAAAAGCACGGTCGTGACCGATAAGGTCGGAAACCATCGGAACACATGGGAGGAATATTTCACCTGCTTTGCCTACGCTTCGACCTATCAGGCGCAGGAAGAAGAAGGTGAGGTCACAGCCGAACAGAAGAGTGTGGTGTTTACGGTTCGCTGGTGCAGTGAGACCAGAAATCTCACATCAACAGGTTACCGCATCCGCTTCCGGGAGCAGCTCTACAATATTGAATCCGTTGACCCGATGAACTACCAGAAGAAGATCCTGAAAATTCATGGCAGACTGGAGAGGAGGCAGCCGGATGAGCAGAACCGTCAGCATCGATGAGATGGCAGATGTCATCAATGAGGGCTTAAAAGAATATGCGACCCTTGCTTCCACGCAGGTGAAGAGTGCCGTTCGTAAGTCTGCCAAAACGGTCAAAGACCAGATTTCTTCCAATGCACCGTCCCGGACGGGCGCATACAAAGGAAGCTGGGTGGCGACCAAACAGTCCGAATCCAGCCAGAGCCTTCAGATGGTGGTGCATTCCAAGAATCGCTACCAGCTGGCACATCTGCTGGAAAAGGGACACGCCAAGCGCGGCGGCGGTCGTGTGGCAGGAAGACCCCATATTGCTCCAGCTGAACAGGCCGGCATCGAGCAGCTCCAGTCTCTCATCGAAAAGGCACTAAAGTAAGGAGGAACCAATGACCCACGAAGAAGTAAAAGCTCTGGTGGAAGAGATGGGACTTCCTTATGCGTATGACCATTTCGCAGAAGGGGAGAGCCCTGATCCACCGTTTATCTGCTTCCTGTATCCGAAAGCCGAGAACTTTGGCGCGGATAACCTTGTGTACCACCATTTCAACCGGCTGGACATCGAGGTGTACACCGATTACAAAGACCCGGATATGGAAGCAAATATTGAAGAAGTCCTGACCGCACACGAACTCTACTATGAGAAAAGTGAGGTCTGGATCGAAACCGAAAAGATGTATGAAGTCCTGTATGAGCTGACCGTGTGATGCTCATGCAGGATATTTTTATGGGAGGAACACTATGTCGAAGAAAAGCAATAAGGTCAAATTTGGCCTGAAAAACTGCCATTATGCCAAGGCAACCTTTGACGAAGATGGCAGTGTCACCTATGCAAAGCCGGTCCGCATCCCCGGTGCAGTCAGTCTTTCTATGGATGCCAATGGCGAGATCGAGCCGTTCTATGCGGACAATATTGCCTACTATGTCGTGAATAACAACTCCGGCTATGAGGGTGATCTGGAGATCGCGCTGATCCCGGAGAGCTTCCTCACGGACATCATGCACGAGGAACTGGATGGAAACGGCGTGCTTGCTGAGAACGCCAATGTGGAACTGGAGCATTTCGCCTTCCTGTTCGAGTTCGATGGCGACCAGCGCCACATCCGTCATGTGCTATACAACTGTGTGGCAAGCCGTCCGTCCATCGAGGGTGAGACCAATGAGGACAGTAAGGAAGTCAAGACGGACACCCTGAACCTGCAGGCAACCCCTCTGGCAAACGGTTATGTCAAGGCAAAGACCGGCACCAACACCACCGATGATGTCTATAACAAGTGGTACGATGCGGTCTACGAGCCGCAGGTAGAAGCTGTGGACACCGAAGACACCAGCCACACCGAGGAGCCGCAGGGCTAAGTGACCGACACACACTGCAGGGCTTCAGCTCTGCTTACATTATTATAAAGAGGTATACGACTATGAAGAAAATTTTTCCTTTGTTCGCAGTGATCATCGTTCTGGTGCTGGCTGTCTGCTCGTTCCACATCATCCCCACCGGATACACGGGCGTGAAGACCAGCTTTGGTCAGATCCAGGTGACCACCATCCAGAGCGGCAAGCTCAACTTCTGCATTCCTTTTGTGCAGAGCATCCACAAGGTCAACAACAAGCAGCAGGATAAGCATATCGAGGCGCAGGTCTGGGGCGAAGCCTCCGACAAGACTCCTGTGTATGCTGCAGATGTGATTGTGACCTATCAGGTGCTTCCTGAGAAGAGTGCATGGCTGTATGCGAATGTGTCCGACATCAAGAATCTGGTCGGTGACGAGCTGGTAGCATCTGCCATCAAGTCTGCGATGGCTGAACTTGGTCCCAATGAGGTGACCAACCGCACCAAGATCGAGCCTCTGGCACAGCAGAAGCTGGCAGAGTCTCTTGTGCAGAAATACGGCAACGATGTTGTGTTTGTGAACAAGGTCGTCATCAACGACATGAATTTTGAGGATGCCTATAACGAAGCCATCCAGCAGAAGTCCATTGCACAGCAGAATGCAGATAAGCAGAAGATTGAGAATGAAGCCGCCATTGCCAAGGCAGAAGCGGATAAGCAGGTGGCGATCACCAATGCAGAGGCGGAAGCCCAGAAGACTTCCATTGCCGCAGATGCACAGGCAGAGGCAAATCGCAAACTGGCAGAAAGTTTGTCCGATACGCTGATCGAGTATCAAAAGATCCAGAAGTGGGATGGAAAGCTGCCCACTGTGAGCGGCAGTAATGCACTGGTTAGCATTGACCCGGCAGAGTAAGAAACACGATATACGGCAGGGCTTCGGCTCTGCCATTTTTACATGAAATTTATGGAGGAATTACGATTATGGCAGTCACAAAGAAAATCGAGATCGATGGCAAGGAAGTCACTTTTAAGGCAAGTGCCGCCGTGCCGCGCCTGTACCGCATCAAGTTCGGCCGTGACATCTACAAGGACCTGCGCCAGCTGGAAAAGAGCGTGGGAGAGAACGACGAGGACAATTCCAACCTCGACCTGTTCAGTCTGGAAATGTTTGAAGACCTGGCGTGGCTGATGGCCCGTCATGCTGACCCAGCAAAGGTGCCGGACAGCCCGGAGGAGTTCCTCGACCAGTTCAATACCTTTTCCATTTATCAGATCCTGCCCCAGCTGATTGAACTGTGGGGTCTGAATGTGCAGACCGAGGTGGAATCCAGAAAAAACCTCGAAAAAGTGAGCGGGAAATGACCACCCCGCTCTTTCTGCTGCGCTGTGTACAGCTCGGTATCAGTATCGCCGACCTCGACCTGCTGACCATCGGGTTGGTCAATGATATGTTCACGGAGCGGCAGAACGACGACTATCCGTACAAAGAGCTGGCAAGTCAGTCGGATTTCGACCGGTTCTAAAGCAAAAAACAGACGACCGTGCTTATATTGTGAACGAAATAAGCACAATCGTCTGGTGATAGGTATAAAAAATCCCACTCAGCCGTGCACAGCCGAGTGGGAAAAAGAAGGTGGCCCGGAGGTCATCTTCCCGGTCTCGAACCTCGCAAAGTTACCGAAACCTGATTGCTGCTGAAAGTATAGCCGATTTAGTAGTGCTAGTCAGGCAGAAAGAAAACTTAGGCAGTCTTTTTAGAATTGCAATAGTCATAGAGATTCAGAAGATAGTCGGGGCTTTCTCTCCAAATTCCGGTATCATAGTCGAAAAGTGTTTCATATACTTTTGAATTTGTGAAGCGTAACAGTGCATCTTCATAGGAAATAGTATCACGCAAAGCGAGTTCTTTGACCGTATCGCGCATGAGACTGACAGCACAGCTTTCTTTCTGCGTATCTGTGAAGTTATAGTTTGACATCTCCATAGCGGTCACTCCTTATATATTCAAGATGATTAACGGCGTCCTGCGTGCGAAAACAGAATTGGTCTTTTAGGCGATTGGGAAGAAGTTTTTCAATAGCTATTTTGTCTGCTTTCGGTGTGCCGGGGATACCAAAGTCAACGCCACCGATATACTGCTGTAAGGTGTGGGCTGTTTGGTCATCTGCAATTTTTCCACCGATGATGTCGATGGTGCCGTATTTTTTCAAAAGTTGTGGGAACAAATCCTTTTTTCGGTTTGCTGCTACAAAATGAAGCCATTCAACAGAGGCTCCTTGGAAACAGTAAGCTAATATGTTGGGATCGTAGTGGAATTTGTAAACAGATATCTGTCCGTCTTCCGGGTTGAAATCTTTTGGAACTGTACCAATACGCATCGCTTTCCTAACCGAAAGCTGAACGTAATTGTACGCTTGCTCGTAGGAAGATGTAAGATAAAAACCTCGGCCAAAATCGAGTCCACCAAAGCAGCGATTCAGGTCAATCGCCGGGATACCAATGTAGCTACCGTGGTACAGAAGCATCCCATCCTGCAATTCGATCATACGGATACACCTCGATTCTTTAACAAGGTTTCAACATCGTGAAGAACACAGGCGTAACCGTTTAGATGAAGGATGTCATAGCATTCAGAAATAAATCCAAGAATGTCGTATTTCTTAAACAGTTCAGCACAGTCGCTGGGAGACATTTTCCACTTGGACTGAGCCATGCGGAAAACCCAGCACTGCATATCGGCAATGTCAATATTATATTCACTCATAGAGCGTACCTCCTTTGAGTACAATTTCTCAATTTAAGTATAGCTCTTTTTCTGCCGCTTAGCAACGACAGAATTGTAAATTTCAGATTATTTTCCGCCTGTCTGCCCTGTGCAGATGGGCTTTTCTTATGCCTGCGAGGAGGTGGTTACACAAATGGCATCCAGAATCCAGGGCATCACCGTTGAGATCGGCGGCGATACCACAAAGCTCTCCAAAGCACTGGAAAGTGTAAACAAGTCAATCAAGGGGACGCAGTCCGGACTGAAGGATGTCAATAAACTCCTGAAACTGGACCCCTCTAATACAGAGCTGGTCGTCCAGAAGCAGAAGATGCTCAAGGATGCCATTGAAGCCACCAAGGAAAAGCTGGCAACTCTGAAAACTGCCGCACAGCAGGCCAATGAGCAGCTTGCCAACGGTGAGATCACCCAGCAGCAGTACGATGCCCTCCAGCGTGAGATCGTGGAGACCGAACAGAATCTGCGATCCTTACAGGATCAGGCGGCGACCACGAATGCGACCCTTGCCAAGATCGATGAAGCCGGAGAAAAGCTCCAGAACATCGGGTCTTCTGTGGAGAATGTCGGTAAGAAGTTCCTGCCGGTGACTGCCGCTGTAACGGGTCTTGGCACTGCCGCAGTGAAGACCGCAGCCGACTTTGATTCCGAGATGAGCAAGGTTTCTGCCATTTCCGGTGCAACAGGGGATGACTTTGACCAGCTTCGTGCGAAAGCCCGTGAGATGGGTGCGAAGACCAAGTTCTCCGCATCTGAGGCAGCTTCGGCAATGGAATATATGGCCATGGCCGGATGGAAAACGGGGGACATGCTGAATGGTATCGAAGGTATCATGAACCTCGCGGCGGCGTCCGGTGAAGACCTCGCCACGACTTCGGATATCGTCACGGATGCTCTTACCGCGTTCGGCTTATCCGCTGCGGATTCCGGGCATTTTGCAGATATCCTTGCAGCCGCTTCCTCCAATGCGAATACCAACGTCAGCTTGATGGGCGAGACGTTCAAGTACTGCGCGCCTATCGCCGGTGCGCTGGGGTTCTCGGCAGAGGATACCGCAGAAGCCATCGGTCTGATGGCAAACAGTGGTATCAAGGCTTCGCAGGCTGGTACGTCCCTTCGTACCATCATGAACAACCTTTCCGGTGAAGTGACCTTTGCGGGCAAGAACATCGGTGAAGTTACGATTGCCACCAGCAATGCAGATGGCAGTATGAGGAGCCTGAACGATATCCTTGCAGACTGCCGTGTAGCATTTTCTGGCTTGACTGAATCTGAAAAAGCATCCAATGCAGAGGCACTGGTTGGCAAGAATGCCATGTCCGGCTTCCTTGCCCTGATGAATTCCAGCGAGACAGACATCAACAAACTGCGTGGAGCCATTGAAAACTGCGATGGCGCATCCGAGAGCATGGCAGAGACCATGCAGGACAATTTAAATGGTCAGCTCACCATCCTGAAATCTCAGCTGGAGGAGCTGGCTATTTCTTTTGGCGACATTCTGATGCCCACCATCCGCAAGATCGTATCTGCCGTGCAGCAGTTCGTGGACAAGCTCAACAGCATGGATGAAAGTACCAGGGAAACAATCATCAAGATAGGGCTCTTGGCAGCATCCATCGGTCCGCTGCTCATTGTGCTGGGCAAGACCATATCGACCGTCGGCACAGCGATGCGGGGATTCAGTTCTCTTGCAAAGGGTGTCCGGCTTCTCATCACCCATGTGGGCAGTGCCAGCGGTGTGTTCAGCAAGCTGGGTGTGGTTCTGGGTGGTCTGTCCGGGCCGGTCGTAGCCGTGGTGGCGGTCATCGGTACGCTGGTGGCAGCGTTCATGAATCTCTGGAACACCAACGAGGAGTTCCGTACTGCCATTACCGGCATCTGGAACGACATTGTTTCCAAGGTGAAAGGCTTCTGCGACCAGCTGACACAGCGGATCAACGGGCTGGGCTTTGATTTTAAGGATGTCACTGAGGTACTGAAAGCAGTTTGGGATGGCTTCTGTCAGGTGCTTGCACCGCTGTTTGAGGGAGCATTCCAGAATATTGCCACCATTCTCGGTGTGGTTCTGGATACATTGCTTGGCCTGTTCGATGTCTTTTCCAATGTGTTCTCCGGCAACTGGAGCGGCGCATGGGAAGCAGTAAAAGGCATCTTCTCCAGCATCTGGGATGGTGTGAAGTCTGTATTCTCCACGACGCTTACCGCACTAAAGAGCGCACTGGATGTGTTCCTCGGTCTGTTCGGTACGGACTGGCAGACGGTCTGGGGCAGTATCAAGAGCTTCTTCGAGACCGTGTGGAGTGGAATCAGCAGCTTCTTTTCAAACACAGTTTCTACCATCCAAAGTGTAGCAACGACTGTGTTTACTGCTGTTTCGGGCTTCTTTAACACAGTCCTTACCAGTATCCAGACGACTTTCAGCACGATCTGGACGGCTATTTCCACAGCAGTTTCTTCTGTGCTGAATACGATCCATACCACGGTGATAACTGTGTGGACGGCGATCTCGACCGCAATCTCTACGGTCATGAACACCATCAGTACCACGATCACTACAGTGTGGAACGGAATCTACAACACCATGAAACCTCTGCTGGATGCGTTCAAATATCTGTTTGAGACCATCTGGCAGGCAATCCAGATCCTGATCGGCGCAGCACTGACCGCGATTCAGACGAAGATTACTTCCATCTGGAACGCCATCGTCGCTTTTGTGACCCCGATGTTGACCGGATTGCAGACGACTTTCTCTACGGTTTGGTCTGCGATCCAGACAGCCATCTCCACGGTGCTGACTGCGATCCAGACTGCAGTGACGACGGTGTGGAATGCCATTGTATCGTTCCTGTCTCCGCTGCTGACTGGCATCCAGACCCGGATGAGTACGGCATGGAATGCAATCAAGACGGTCATTTCGACAGTCCTTTCTGCAATCCAGTCCACGGTTTCTTCCATCTGGAGCGCCATCAGCAGCAGGATCTCCGGTGTGGTTAACAGCATCAAATCGGTGGTTTCCTCCGGCTGGAATGCCATGAAGTCTACGGTTTCGTCCCTCAGTAACAGCATCAAGAGCGCGGCGATCACAGCCTTTAATTCGATGAAATCCGGGATTTCCTCTACGATTTCCGGTATCAAAAACACCATCACGAACGGCTTTAACAGTGCAGTCTCCTTTATCAAGGGGCTGGCTGGACAGGCATTTTCGTGGGGCTCTGACATGATCGGCAACATTGTGTCCGGTATCCAGTCGAGAATTCAGGATGTGGCAAGTGCCGTATCGGGAGTGGCGGACCGTATCCGTTCCTTCCTGCACTTCTCTGTACCAGATGAAGGACCGTTGGCGGATATGGAAAGCTGGATGCCGGACTTCATGCAGGGATTGGCAAACGGCATCACGACCAATACCGGTCTTGTGACTGCGGCGGCAGAGAACCTGTCCACCACGCTGTCTACCTCCATTACCAACTCCATGAGGGGAGTAGAGCAGGCATACAGTAAGAGCTGGGCAGCCATCAGCCAGACGGTGAAAACCGGAACGGTAGGTGTAAGTGCCGCGATGAGATCCGCATGGAGTTCCATTACGACCAGTACCACAAGCACATGGAACAGTATCAAGACCACCATCCAAACCAGCTTTGCGGCGGTAAAATCTAATGTGATTTCCGCAACAGTAGCAGTGAAAACGTCCATGATGAGTGCATGGAATGCAGTGAAGTCGCTGACAACGACCAGCTGGAACGGAATCAAGAGCGTTATCACCACAGCATGGAACGGAATTAAGTCTCTGACTACTTCGGCGACTGCTTCTGTAAAATCGTCCATGACCAGCGCATGGAACGCAGTGAAAACTCTGACAAACACTAGCTGGAATGGTATCAAAACAGTCATTACGACTGCATGGAATAGTATCAAGTCCCTTACGACTTCTTCTGTCACAGCTGTCCGTAGTACGGTCACAAGCGGCTGGAACACACTGAAATCCACTACGGCCTCTGCTTTCAACAGCATCAAGTCCACGGTGTCTTCGGCAATGTCCAGCCTGCGCAGCACGGTTTCTTCTGGTGTTGCAAGTATCAGGAGCAGCTTTAACTCGCTCGGTTCGATTGCTTCTTCGGCATACCGCTGGGGTGCAGATATCTGTTCCCAGATGGCGGCAGGTGTCCGGGCAGCGGCTGGTTCCGTGATTGCAGCGGCAGAAAATGTTGCAAGCAGGGTCAGAAGTCTGTTGCATTTCTCTGTGCCGGACGAAGGACCTCTGTCCGATGCAGACACCTATATGCCGGACTTCATGAAGTTGCTGGCGACCGGCATTAAGAAAAATGTCAAGTCGGTGGTGAAAGCCGTGCAGGGACTTGCTGGGTCTATGAGCAGCAACCTCACGACCCCGGTGGATTCGCTGGGCGATTGGATGGATTCTGTGGTCGGCAGTTTTGCTACCACGATCAAGAAAAGTCAGAGCGGTATCGGCAGTGCTGCAAGGGATGTGGGCAGTGGCATCCAGACCCAGCTCATGTCCGGGCTTTCCGGGGTGAAGACCCAGTTCCAGCAGCTCTGGACTGACCTGCAGGGCATCACCAAAACTGCAGTCGGCAGTATGAGCGATGAAGTGAAGCAGGGCTTTACGGATATGAAGGATTCCATTGGAGAACTGAGTTCTCAGACCAGTTCCCTTGGGAATGCGATCCGCAGCCTTGGCGATACCTTCAATTCGGACTTCCTAAAGAACCTGGGAAGCGGCATCAGCAAAGTCGGTGACACGGTCAATACGGTCACGGGCCTTGTGGACAAGCTCGGCTCCATGAAGAACACCATCGGAAACCTCGGAAATACGATGCAGAACCTTGGTAACGTCCTCGGTACAGAGAACGGAGGCGGTCTGCTGTCCAACATCGGCAGTTTCCTGTCGAAGATCGATAGCGCAGATGGTGGTCAGATTGTGTCGAACTTTGGCAACCTGATCTCCGGGTTGACCTCCAAAATGGGCGGTCTGGGAGAGGGAATCTCCGGCATCATCTCGAAGCTGGGAAGCCTTGGCGCCAGCGGTGGGGGAATCCTGTCGAATCTGGGTGGGCTGCTTTCCGGTGTAGTGTCGAAGATCGGCGGCTTAGGCGGCAGTCTTTCTGGACTTCTGTCTGGTGTGGGTTCTACATTGGGCGGAATTGCTGGTTCTGCCGGTTCCGCAATCGCAGGACTGTTCGGCTCGGTTGGTACGACCGTATCCGGTCTGGCTGCTGGTGCGGGATCGGCTCTGGCTGGTATCGCTTCCTCGGCCGGAGGAGTGCTTGCTTCGGCAGGTACAGCACTGGCCGGTCTTGCCGGTCCTGCAGGTATCGCAGTGGCAGCAGTTGGTGGCATCGGTCTTGGACTGACGAGCCTCTGGAAAAACTGCGATGGCTTCCGGGAAGGTGTCACAAATATCTGGAACAAGGTTACGTCGGTATTCTCGAATGGAGTAAACGCCATCAAGAACGGTATTTCTAATGCGGCTTCTGCTATTGGCAATGTGGCATCGTCCATCTGGGGCGGTATCAAGAACGTGGCTTCTTCGGCAGTCAGCTGGGGCAAGGACATCGTTGGCGGTATCGCGGGCGGTATCAAGAAAGGCGTGAGCTGGGTCGGCAATGCGGTCAAGAGTGTGGCAAATGGCATCCGCTCGTTCCTGCACTTCTCTGTGCCGGATGAAGGACCGCTGGCAGATGCCGACACCTATATGCCCGACTTCATGAAGCTGCTTTCCGGCGGCATCAAGAAAGGCGAAGGCGGACTGATCAGCCAGATCAGGTCGATGGCAGCAAAGGTACAGCAGGGTATGGAGGGCATCAGCTCCTTCAGTCTGCCGGAACTGACCTTGCCACATTTCGATGGCTCCGGTTGGAACTTCCCGCAGGCGGCTCTGGCCGGAGGTGGCACCACCCGGACGACCAACCTTGGCGGTGTGTATATCACAGTCAACGGTTATAATGCCCGGAACGACGATGAACTCGCACAGACCGTTGCCGATAAGATCAACGGCATGATCCACGAGGATGATTCGGTCTTCAAGTAAAGGAGGAGATGCGTATGGGCTATAACACCCCAAAGCAGACAGTATCACAGTTTCAGCTCAAAGGCAGATATGCCAGACAGTATCTGTCCTTTGCCGGGAAGTCCAGCAAGGACTTCCTTTTATATTTGTCTGGTCCCGGTGTGTATGATTCCCCGGCTGCGGATGTGGAGAGCACCTCCGTACCCGGCAGGAACGGGGACATCATCGCCGAGAATGCAAGGACAGGCAGGCGTAGGTATCAGAACGTGGATATCAAGTATAAGGCATTTTTCTTCAACGGTCTGCCTGCCAAGACCGCAGCGGTCAAGGCATGGCTGTTATCCCCGATCGGGTATCAGAAATTGCAGGACACCTACGACCCGGATTTCTTCCGGATGGCAGTCTGCAAGGATGCCCTTGCCTTTGATGTGACTGCCCAGAAAGCCGCTGAGATGGAGCTGACATTCAACTGTAAGCCCCAGCGTTGGAGCGTGGATGGGCAGAGGGTGATCCGGCTGGATGGCAGGTCGACCTTAAAGAACCCCTTCGCTTTTCCGGCACAGCCTATCTTCAAGATCTATGGGGATTCTGGCGGCGAACTGTATGTGGGTGAGGAGAAGATCACCATCCACAGCATCAAGGACTACGTGCTGCTCAACTGTGAAACGCACAACGCTTACAACGCTTCCGGCTTCTGCAATGAGACCATCCTTTCGGATGATTTCCCGGAACTGCCGGAGGGAAAGACACAAATCGCATGGACAGGCGGCATCACGGCGGTGGAGGTGACTCCACGCTGGTGGACGCTGTAAGAGGGAGGTGCAGCCAGTGATCCCATGTTTATATGCATCAACAGAGATGAAGTTCAATCATAACGGTATTGGAAAGCTGGCAGATGCACAGTCTTGTACCGTAACGGAAAAGAGAAACGGAAGCTATGAACTGAAGCTGGTCTGTCCGGCAGATGGCATCCATGCAGAGATGTTGGAGGAGGGGAATATCATCCTTGCCAAGCCATCCGATACCATGCAGTCTCAGCCGTTCCGCATCTACAAGATCACGACCCCTATTGATGGAAAGCTGGAAGTTCAGGCTCGGCACATTTCCTACCAGCTGAACTTCATCACAGTTTCCCCGTTCTCAGCGACTGGGTGTGCGGGAGCAATGCAGGGGCTGAAAAGCCACGCTGCTTCTGACTGCCCTTTCGATGTCTGGACGGATGTGGACTCCAGTGCAACTTTTACGCTGGGCGTTCCATCGTCCTTCCGAAACTGCCTTGGAGGTATGACCGGGTCAGTTCTGGATGTTTTTGGCGGTGAATTCGAGTGGAACCGGTATACGGTCAAGTTTCATAAGGCAAGAGGTGCTGACCATAACGTCCACATCATCTACGGCAAGAACCTGACGGATTTCAAGATGGAAAAATCCATCGAGAACACGATCACTGGTGTGCATCCGTACTGGGTGGACAATGAAACCCAGGCTGTTATGGAACTGCCGGAGAAGGTGGTGCTGCAAAGCAAACGGTCAATTCCTTACCAGAAGGTTACCGTGCTGGACTGTACCAGCAATTTTCAGGAAAAGCCGAGTGAAGCGGCACTCCGGGAATACGCACAGAACTATATCGACACCACGGACTTAACGGAGCCGGAAATCGACATCAAGATCGACTTTTTACAGCTCTGGAATACGCCGGGGTATGAGGACATCGTGGAAGCAGAGCGTGTCTCCCTTTGCGATACGGTCCATGTGTATATCTCAAAGCTGGGCATTGAGGTCAGTTCCAAAGTCACCGAAACCGAGTATGATGCGCTGCTGGAACGCTATAACAGCATTACGCTGTCGAACTCCACGGTCAGCAGCCGGAATTCTTCTTTGACTGGTTCGCTCAACAGCATCCGGAATACAGCAACGATTGCCTACGATACGGCAGTCCGTGCGGAGACAGCAGTGGGAGAGCAGGTCGGTGGAATCACGGCATCCATCATTTATGACGGTACGCTTTTTGCTGCGCTGTTTGGACTACATTATAAAAATGAGACGGACAGCAAGGGAAACACGACCCGTTATGCATTCAATGCGGCAACTTTGAAACAGTCCACGGTCGCATGGAAGAACAGCTCTGCCGGGCTGTTTGTATCCACGGATGGCGGTAAAACGTGGGGCTATGGCTGGGAGTCGGATGACACGGCAGTCAGGACGGCGATCCTGCTGGAACAAACCCTCAAGGAACTGGATGACCGCTACAAGAAAGCCACGGAGCTTTCCGAGGAGCTGCTGAAGGAACTGGATGAGCGGTACAAAACAGCGACCGCTATCTCTGCCGAACTTCAGAAAACACTCGATCAGCGGTACGAAACTGCCAAAAAGCTGTCCAAAGAGCTGTATGAGGAACTGGATAAGCGGTATGGCACCCTTACGGAAATCTCAGAAGATCTGCAAAAGGAGTTGGACGAGAGATACAGTGCGGCGAAGAAGCTGTCGGAAGAGGTCGAAAAAGAACTGGATGAAAAGTACCAGCCGAGTGTCCCGGTATCGGAAACCGCACCGGAAGCCCCGGCAGCAGATACGCTCTGGGTCGATAAGAAGAACCTGCAGTTAAAGCTCTGGGATGGAGAACAGTGGCAGACCATCGGCTATGAGCCGGAACAGCCAACGGAACCGACCACACCGACGGAGCCGGAAAAGCCGGAGCCGGAGAACCCGGACACCGAAGGAAAAGATAATGGGAACAAAGAAGAAACAGATGATAAGAAGTCCGATCAGGAAGGAGGGGGCGCGTAATGGTCACAAGCATTTATCAGGAAGTGGAGCTGTCGCTGACGGAGAACCTGATCCCGGTGACAGTTCCGGTTAAGCAGTATGACAACAAAGCACGGAAAGTTCGCTGTGTTTTGTATAACAACTCGGTGCAGTATTTCGTGCCACAGGACTGCATCGTTGCCTGTTCCGGTACCAGACCGGACGGTACGATCTTTCACTACACCAGCGAAACAGCATCCGACCTTGTGTTTGTTGAAAATGGGGCGGTCGTCTTTACGATCACGACCTTCATGACCGCACAGGCCGGGCGGTTTCCGCTGGATGTTGTTATGCTCAGCACAGCGGGGGATGTCCTTGGTTCGTTCTCCCTCACATTGAAGGTGGAGCGGGCGGCCATCAACAACGGCAAGATCGCCACCTATACCTACGCGGGTGTGGTGGAAGCTATCCGTAAAGGTCTGCTGGAAGTGTATATCACGGATGATGGCTATTTTGCCGTTGTGTCGGAGGATGGACTCGGCTTCAGTGACAAGTCGGAATCCAGCACCATCCAGAAATTCATCGAAAATCTTTTGAACTGTACGGTTACGGATGACGGCTATCTTGCTTTCACCACTGAAGACGATCTGAAGCTCATCTTTTCAATGGACGGTGACGGACGGCTGATCGTAGAGTTTGCAAACGGCTGATACAGCCGGGAAAGGGGAAAATATGTCGGAATATATCGGAAACCGAATCGTCCCTCGCCATGATGGTGTATGGGACAAGGCAAAAGAGTATGAGCCTCTTACGATCGTATATGAGGAAGCAACGGGTGACAGCTATCTCAGCCGGAAACCTGTGCCGGCGGGAACGCTTCTGTCACAGGAGGAATATTGGGCGATGTGTTCCCGGTTCTCGGAGCAGATGGCTCTGTACCGCCAGAACACGGCAGAAGAAGTGGAGCAGTTCCGCAAGGATACTGCAGCAGATGTAGAACAGCTTCGTGCAGATACTGCATCAGATGTGGCCACCCTGCGCAAGATGACCGCGCAGGATGTGGCGGATATCACCCAGAAGGTCGATGCCGCGAACAGTGCAGTTGCGGCCAGTAAGTCTGAGATGGATAAGACAGCGGAAACGTTGAAAGCCCAGATCAATGCCAATGTCAAGGCATCTACGGACAAGAATGCCAACTATGCGCAGGAGCTGGTAGATGTTCGTGTGGATGATGAGGGAAAGACTTATCCCACAGCCGGAGAGAATGTCCGTGCCATCGGCAGGGTGCGTTCCATTCAGAACATTATGAAGAACTGGGTGATCAAAAACGGTTTTGTAAACCAGAATGGCAAACTGGCATCCTCTGAGGGCTGGCGGGCAGCGCATATGGTTCCTGTCAGTGGCGGGGCAATTCTGGTAGACGGTGAGTTTGGATATATGAGCGGCCGGGATGATTACAACAACGTGGTCTGCTATGATATGGACCGCAAATTCCTCGGCGGCTGTTTCCGGGCAGAGAGCGGCAAGGTTTATGACAACTATGTGATCACACTGCTTCCGAATACCCGTTTCATCTCTGTCACCACCAATGAAAAGCTGTTCTCGAAGCTCTCGGTGTACCTCTATGACAACATGCTCCCGATGAGATTGCTGTCAAATTACGCAACAGGCTGGCAGTGGATGAACGGCAGCGTGGATATCAGGTTCACGGGCAGCAAGGTGACAGTCACATTCCCGGAGGGAAAGAGTGTATATGTCTGCCGCCGTACAAATGGTACACAGTACGAGCAGACGAAACTGGTGGCGGAAAACAGTACCTCGTTTGACTTTGCAGTAGTGGGAAAATGGTGGGCGATCTACTATGATGGTGCGGAAGCATCCGCAAACGAGACGGGAGAAAAGACAGAAGTCCCTATCATTAAGGTGGAAAATACAAGCGGCGATAGCTGGGGCGATCTATTCACAAAGGGCCGCTTTGTGTTTGCGGTCTTTTTTGACTGGAATGTGGTGTACGCAGCTCCTTCGAGCAGCGGTACAGTCATCAACGGGATCGATTATGGCAATCCAGCCAAGATTGCGAATACTGCGATGACCTGGCACAAGTACCGTTCAGCAAAGATGTTCCTCGCTACAGGCCAGTTTGCGATCGATACGGTCAACCGCACCATTCAGGTCACGAAACGTATCCTGGCGGTTGTCGATAACGGTGCTTACTACTGGATCAGTGCTAGTGAGGAGCCGGTACCGATGTTGGATAGTACGGAAGCAGAAAAGCATCACATGCTGATCCTTGCCTATGACTCGTCCATAGATCAGATCAATCTTTACAACACTGCACAGTTCCGGGCATTGGGAGTAAACGGCTACTATATCGCTGCATGGTATGAAAACCATTTCTGGTATCCGCACATGGGTTCTTCTTTCAGCATTGTACTGGATGGCACGACTTATAAGGCTGGTGAGCTGTTCGATGAAGAGCGGCGTGACTACTATATCGAAAAGAAGTATGAGGACCGCTTCCAGCAGCTCCGCACGGATCTTGCCGGTAAGGATTCCCGCCATATGTATCTGGCAAGCGGTGGCATTACCATTGACCAGAATGCCGGTACGATCCAGGTCAGTACCAAGTGTCTGGGTGTTCCGGATACGTTCCACTATGAGTGGATCACGGCAGGCGATCCGGTGGAGATGGCATTTAACACACCCAGCTCGACTTTTGGCATGCCGATGCGCATTCTCGCTTATGACGCTGGTACGAAAACCATCAATCTGTACGACACCAGCCTGTTCCGAAAGCTGGGTACGAATGGTTTCTATATTGCATCCTGGTATCAGAGCAAGCTGTATAATCCGCACATTCACCCGGATGTGAAGTTCATTGTGGGCGGTAAGGAATACAAAGCGGGTGATCTCTTCGCAGATAGCGCGGCATCTTTCATCCCGAAGCGTATCACGGATTATGTGCAGAAAGCCATTACTCCGGCTGTAGAGGATGACATCGTGACCCCGTCCCACTGGGACTGCATGGAGGGACGCCAGCTTTCCATCTTCTTTGACTGTCTTTCCCGCCACGATGGCAAGGAAAATCTGTATGTGCTCGCCAGAGGCACGAATGCACCGAGCCTGACCCGGAACGAGTACTGCATGAACTACACGCCGACGAAGGACAGTACGGATTTTGCACTGACCGTCCGCCGTCTGGATGAAGATGACTGCCATACGGTATCGTCCAAACCTGTCCAGGTCAGGGTTCACCATAAGCTGAAGGACAAGCTCACGAAGAATATCTGCATCTGTGGAGACTCTCTCGTGGACAATGGTTCTGTGGCAACGGAAGTGTACCGTCTGCTGGCAGAGGATAATGACTGCGTGATCCACCAGCTGGGAACGAGAGGACCGTCTGGCGGCAAGCACGAAGGACGCGGCAGCTGGACCTTTGCCCGGTATCTGGCAGATACGGATTACGCCGGCAAAACGAATGCGTTCTGGGACAAGATCAAAGGCCGTCTGGATTTCCAGAAATACTGCGAGACCAACGGCTATGAGGGCATCGATTACTTCCTGATCGCACTTGGCACCAATGATGTGTCACAGGGCACTACACTGTACCGCACGGAAGCAGAGGTGCAGAAGTTCGTGGATCAGGCGAAGCAGTTCATCGATGCGCTGCTGGATAAGGAAACGGGCTTCCCGAACTGCAAGATCGGTATCGGTCTTTGTGGTCCCGGCTCGGATTATTCTTATCAGTGCGGTTCCAGCATGGGTATCTTCCATATGAGCATCAACACGCTGAACCTTGCACTGATCAAGGCATTTGATGCTGGCAAGTATCGCAAAAACGTGACCTGTTTTGCCCACGGTCTTCGCACGGACCGCCGTCTGGCATTTCCGTATTCGGATAAGCCGGTGACGAACCGATTCACGGAAACCAGCCGGACGCTGACCAACAGCATCCACCCGTCCGGAAGAGGCTATCAGGCATGGGCAGACGGCTATTACTGCCAGATCCGTGCGTGGCTGACAGAAGACAGCAAATAAAACGGCATTATGCCGGGAAAGGAAACAATATGATGAATCGTCAGAAAATTCGGGGGGGGGTACTATGTAACCCTTGATTTTCCCAAGACAGGGCCTCCCAATCTGCTGGATGAACCGATAGTAGTTGTAGCCGGAATTGTCCGGCAGAAGGGAGAATCCTATGTCTAAATTTATTGGAAGAAGAATTGTTCCGAAACACGATGGTGTATGGGATATCAATAAGGAATACGAAGAACTCAGTATCGTTCTGGATAAGGCGTCCGGTGAGAGCTATATCAGCAGAAGACCTGTGCCGGTCGGTACTGCAATCTCGGATGAAATTTACTGGATGCAATACAGTCTTTATAGTGCGCAGATCGCAGAGGCTGTCAAGGAAATGGAAGATACAGAAGCACGTCTCATCCAGTATGTGGATACCGCAGAATCCAACATGAACAGTCGGGTGAATTCTGCTGAAAGCCTTACTAATAGCAACAAGGCAGAGCTGAACAGCCGTATGGATACGTTGGACAAGCGACTGGATGCTAATGTGTCTGCTTCGACTGACAAGGATAAGGACTATGCAGCAGAGGTTGTGGATGCAAGAGTAGATGAAGAGGGAACGAAATACGGTTCTGTCGGTTCCCATATTCGAGCAATTGGAAGTGGCAAGGGTATTTTGAAAGGTGCAGTAAATGGAAGCCGCCTGTCGTTCTTGGACATTACTCCAGAACTGGTTTGGACTGCAGATAAGTATATTTCGAGAAAATATGGTGGGCTAGATAATTTCTCTCAGGGCTCAAATGTTTATTTTGCCACGTTGGATTATATTCCGTTTCCATATGGAGGCTGCTGGCTTCAAGTATATTCTGCCATGTCCACAGTTGAAAGCGATAAATCGGGTATTGCATTTTATGATGCAAATAAGAAATTTATCAGCGGAAGCGATTACAATCGGGAAACTAAGAAACTGGCATTTCGCAGAATTTTCTGCCCAGATGGAACTGCTTATATACGCATGAGCTGTATGGGGCAGGACAATCTCAATGGCGTGGGTATCTGGTTGGATGATTATAGAATCTCAGTGGGGCATCTGGTGGATCGTGCGGTAACACATGAAAAATTGGCAGAAAAAAGTGTTGAAACGGATAATCTCGCGGATGAAGCGATAACATCAGAGAAACTGTGTGACAACGCTGTGCAGGTGAAAAATGCTGCCTTTTTGGAAATCCCGCTGGAGATTGTTTTGACACCGGATTTGTATATTGCACGTGCGAAGGGTGATTTGCGGACTTATACACCGGGAACAAACACCTATTTTGCAACAGAGGACTATCTGCCGTTCCCGTATGGTGGAAGTAAATGCCTTTTACGCGCAAGTATGAGTACAGCTTCCACTGATGTTTCAGGTCTTGCTTTTTATGATCAGGACAAAAAGTATATTTCAGGATTGAAGTACAATCAGGAAAAGGGTGGTATTTTAAGCTACACGGATTTTATCTGCCCCAAGGGTACTGCGTATATCCGCCTGACCATGTATAAAGAAAATTTAAAAGATTTTGCCAAGATTTGGTTTATGGATACGGTCGTATCTACCGGAAAGGTACAAGATGCTGCAATTACTACGCAGAAAATTGCTGATGAAGCAATCACAAAAGACAAATTGGAAAAAGATATCCAAAAAAGACTGACAGCAGGAATCAATGATCTGTTAGGCTTGAATCTCTCAGATAATCCTCTGGAACGGATTCGAAATGATGCTGGTTTAATGACCGTATTTCGTCATGTGGGCTGCATTGGTGACAGCCTTGCAAGCGGAGAAGCAGTATACAAAAAAGCCGATGGCACCACAGGAGGGAAGGATTTGTTTGAATATTCCTGGGGACAGTATCTTGCTAGAATGACCGGGAATACCTATTACAACTGGTCTAAGGGTGGACTGCGTTGTGATACGTTCCTTTCCAGTTCGCTTGCAACGGAGTGCTTTGATGGAAATCATAAGTGCGAGGCTTATATTATCGGTCTTGGACAAAATGAAAACAATCGAAAGTACAAGATTGGTACGGTGGAAGATATCAATCTCGGCGACTACACACAGAATCCAGACACCTATTATGGCAATTACGGAAAGATCATTCAGAAGATTCAGGAAATGCAGCCGAAAGCTAAAATTTTTATTCTGACTGATCCATTAAAATCTGTAGAAAATGCTGGCTACAATTCGGCAGTTCGGGAGATTGCAGGAATATTTAAGAGCGTCTATCTGGTTGATCTGTATACCTATGGAACAGCTTTGTATAATTCCGGCTTTCTCTATCAGCAGAAACGTGGCGGTCATTACAATGCAGTCGGGTACTTTATCTGTGCCATGATTATTTCTACCTATATTGATTGGATCATGAAGAAGAATCCGAATGAGTTCCGTGAGATTGAGTTTATTGGATTGGACAATAAATTCTATTAAATTTCCACCGTCCCTGACAGACATACCTCCCAAATGCCTGTGAAACGGTGTTCATTATAGAAGGAGTATACACAAGGCGGCATTGACCGTCTATTTTTATGCCCAAATGGGCAGGAAAGGACAAGATTATGCAGAATGTGATCGACAAGATTGAATGGATGTTCGCAGGTCTGGGTGGTTTCCTGGGCTGGTTCTTTGGCGGGTTTGACGGCTTTTTGTATGCACTGGTGGTGTTCGTGGTCTGTGACTACTTCACCGGGGTGCTGGCGGCAGCGATCAAGCATGAGCTTTCTTCTGAAGTTGGCTTTAAGGGCATCGCCAAGAAGGTGTGTATCTTTGTGCTGGTTGGTATTGCCAACATCATCGACACACAGATCCTCCAGAATGGAGCGGCCATCCGTACAGCAGTGGTGTTCTTTTATTTGGCGAATGAAGGCCTGAGCTGCCTCGAAAACGCAGCCGTTATCGGTCTTCCCGTGCCGGAGAAGCTCAAGGAGATGCTGGCACAGCTGAAGGAAGAAAGAGAGAATAAGGACGATTGATCAATGGGGAGAGGTGTAACAGCCTCTCCCTCAAATTTTAGGAGGAATGAACCATGAGTAAGAAAGAGTATCCCGCAAAACTGACGACCGGTTATTACCGTGTGCGAGAAGTCTGGGAAGATGAGGCATCCCAGTTTGGCGCGTACCGTCTGCTGGCGAATGCAAAAGCCAAGTGTGATGAGAACCCCGGCAGCCGAGTGTTCGACAATGACGGCAACGTGATCTATCCGGAAGAGGCTGTCCCGGATACTGGTGCAGATGAGAACGAGGAGAAAGCAGTCGTGGACGATATCCCGGAAGATAAGCCGGAAACCACAACCCCTGTGGAAGATATCCCGGCGGAGAAAGAAGCTGAAGACGAAGTGGATGAGAATGAGTTCCCGACTGCGGAGGAGCTTCCGGCGACCATTGCCTACGGCAAGCTCAAGACCCTCATGAACATCCGCAAAAAGCCGAGTCTGGATGCAGAGGTCGTAGCGGTCTACAAGAAGAATGCCCTTGTGGAAGTCGTGCAGTTCTGTGATGGCTGGCTGAAGATCAAATGTGCCGAAGCAGAGGCCGGTGTCGCATATGTCCTGAACAGTGCGGACACCTATGCGTTCACAGCTGGCAGAATCTATACCGTTGTTCCCGGTGATAATCTCTGGAAAATCGCAGATAAGGAACTGGGAAGCGGCAGCCGCTGTGCAGATATCCGTGTGCTGAATGGTCTGACTTCCAATGCCATCCGGGTCGGCATGAAACTGCTGATCCCGTAACAACAGAATAACTACAGTACGAGGTTCAGAGTGATCTGGACCTCAATTTTTTTAGCAGGAGGAAATCATTATGGGATATACCAATAGTCCACTCGTTGTTTACACTAAGCTCTCCCCGAACCATTCCGGGCAGAGGACACACAGCATCGACCGCATCACACCGCATTGTGTGGTCGGTCAGCTTTCTGCGGAAAGCATCTGCGGCTGTTTCACCAGCACAAGCCGTCAGGCAAGCTGCAACTACGGCATCGGCACAGACGGCCGTGTGTCGCTTTGTGTCAAAGAAAAGAACCGCAGCTGGTGTTCGTCCAGCAATGCCAATGACCAGAGGGCGGTCACCATCGAATGCGCCAGCGACATGAATGAGCCGTATGCCATGAACAGTGCCGTATATGACTCTCTGGTCAAGCTCTGCATTGATATCTGCAAGCGTAACGGGAAGAAGAAGCTCCTGTGGCTGGGTGATAAAAATAAGACACTCAACTATGCTCCGGCGGCAGATGAAATGGTGCTGACCGTTCACCGCTGGTTTGCGAATAAAAGTTGCCCTGGAAACTGGCTGTATGCCCGCCTGGGTGATCTGGCCGCAAGGGTAACTGCAGCACTGGGCGGTTCATCCTCATCCGGCATGCAGGCTTCTTCGCTGAAAAATCTCTCGGAAGCAGAGGCAGTGGCAAAGATTGGCCCGCTGTTTACTGCGAACCAGAAAACCACTGGCATCCTTGCCTGCGTGTCGATGGCACAGTTCATTCTGGAATCCGGCTACGGTAAATCTGAGCTGGCACAAAATGCCAATAACTGCTTCGGCATGAAGACCTCGCTTTCCGGGAACAGCTGGAGCGGCAGCAGTTGGGATGGCAAGTCTGTCTATCCCAAGAAAACGCAGGAGCAGAATACCGATGGCAGCTATGTGACGATCACTGCTGACTTCCGCAAGTACGCCTGTGTGGAAGACTCCATTGCCGACCATGCAGCATATCTGCTCGGAGCGATGAGTGGCAGCAGGAAACGCTATGAGGGTCTGGCAGGCTGTACCGATTACAAGAAAGCGGCACAGATCATCAAGGATGGTGGTTATGCTACCAGCCACACCTATGTTCAGAACCTTTGCAATATCATCGAGCGTTGGAACCTGACGCAGTATGATGCGGTAAAGGATTCTGAAAGCACCACTATTTCCGGCTGGTACCGTGTCCGTAAGAGCTGGCAGAATGCCGCTTCCCAGAAAGGAGCGTTCCACGACCTCACCTATGCAAAACAGTGTGCAGATAAGAATCCGGGCTATTATGTTTTTGACCCGGCGGGTAAGGCCGTCTACCCGGAACCGAAGTCTTCAGTCCCGTATACTGTGCGTGTATCCATTAAAGACCTCAACATCCGCAAGGGACCGGGCACGAATTACGGTAAGACCGGTTATTACACCGGGAAAGGCGTGTTTACTATCGTGGCAGAATCTGCCGGTGCTGGTTCTGCGAAGGGCTGGGGCAAGCTGAAATCCGGTGCAGGGTGGATCGCACTTGACTTTGCGGCCCGTATCTAAAAACACTCCCCGTCCTTACCGGGCGGGGCGTACATATCGTGCAGATAAGACAATAATCTCCCAGATTATTCTCCGTCTTTCTGCGCCGAAATTACTTGATAATATCACGAAACAGAGGGAATATGTGACTGCCCAAAGAGAAGAAAACGGGCAGGAAAGGAGCGAAAACTATGAGTACTGGTACGGATTTCCTTGCAAATCTGCAGAAAAAGACTGTGAAGAATACAGTACAGCAGAAACAGCAGAAGAGAGTAAATGCATCTGCTGTGGATGTCTCGGCTTTACTGGAAGCCGCTCTTGGAAAAAAGAAACCTGTGGAAGCTGTGGCAGATGTTCGTCAAAGTACGGATGCTGCCACAGCTTCTTTTTTACCACTGGCTGATACGCACCAAGGCAGGTCTACTCAACAAAAACCAAAAAACGCATCAGATAAAAAACAGACACCCCAAAAATCAAAAGACATCGTGGACGCCGGTATCACAGCTCTTATCCAGAAAGCTCTGGATGCCAAAAAGGTCATGGCAGAGCCGGACATTGCAGAACGGCTGCAGAGCAGTATGGAGAGTGAGTTTATGAAGCTCTTCACACCGGAAGAACCGCAGGATAACAAGTTCGTTTCGACGGCGACCTTCCGGGCTACCAAAAAGAAAGCCGGAACCCTTAATGTGGCAGCTTACATCCGCGTTTCTACGGACATGAGCGACCAGGAGAACTCCTATGAAACGCAGGAAAAATACTTTAACCAGCTGATTGAAAATAATCCGGCATGGAATGCAGTCGGTGTGTACTCCGATTACGGCATCTCCGGCACTTCCAAGGAAAAGAGAACCGGATTCCGCCGACTGATGCGTCATTGTAAGGACGGGAAGATCGACCGCATTGTGTGCAAGTCCATATCACGATTTGCCCGAAACACGGCTGACTTTATGAGTGCACTGGATGTCCTGCATGACTGCGGGGTAACGATTCTGTTCGAGAAAGAAAATCTGGATACGGCAGACCCGACCAGCGACTTCATCCTTACGACACTGGCAGCCATTGCACAGGAAGAAAGCCGCAGCATTTCCAGTAACATCCGGCTGGGGCAGAAGATGCGCTTTCCGAAGGGGGATGTTCCAAACAAGATCATGTACGGATACCGCTACAATGGGAAGATGGTTACCTCCGAGAGCGGATATGAGTATAAAGATATTGAGATCGTTGAGGAAGAAGCCAGGGTCGTCCGGCGCATTTTCCATGAAGTTGTGGAAGGGAAAGCCTATACGGAGATTGCAAGGGGACTGAACATGGACAAGATTCCGGCTCCTGTCACCGACGCAGTGAGAGTAAGAAAGAAAAAATCCAAAAAAGGGCAGTTAAACAGTGATCTGCTGGATGGATGGACAGGCGGGAATATCACGCGGATCGTCCGTGCCGAGCGGTACATGGGTGCAGTCCTTATCCAGAAGAAGTTCACATCGGATTACCTGACACATGAAGTCCGGGACAACAAAGGCGAAGTTCCTCAGTATTTTGTCCGGAACCATCATCCGGCAATCGTTGACGAGGACCTGTTTGAAAAGGCACAGGAAGTTGTAAAAGTAAACAGCGATTTATATAACAGGACAAGATCCGGCAAGAAGCCGAGAGCGTTTTCCCAAAGACTAATCTGCGGGGAGTGCGGCCGCTTTTTCCATGTGACAAACGGAAATGGGAACTATCCCATCTGGCGGTGCCCGACGAGCAGCCGGACGACAGGAAAACGTATCTGCCATGCAGAAAAAGTATACGAGGAACAGGTTGTCCGAGCCTTCCGTAAAGCAGTCCTGGAGAGGTTCCGGCTGACGCTTAAGCCCATCCATGACAACGTGGCTGTGGCAGACATCATGAGCGGACGGTTCAAAGAGCAGTATGACAACTTCACCCCGGAAGCAGATTCTTTTGTAAGCCAGATGCTTGCACGGCTGGAGAGCATTCAGAAGCTGGATTTTATGGAACGCGACCGTGCTTTTTATAAAAAGCAGATAGCGGCCGCACACACCAGTGTGGAAAGCACCAGTAAGAAGATCCGGCTCCTGAAAAGTCAGGTGGATGTGATGCAGACCCGTCTGGAACTTCTCGGTGACGAGATGATCGACCCTGCTTCTATTGAGGAGAAGAAAAAGCTCATTGAGAAACTGGAGTGTGATATTCAGAAGGACACGGACACTGAGCAGAAACTGACCGAACAGCTCGACTATATGGAAGACTACTGGGAAGAACTGGAGGGCGACTATGAACGAAGGGAAAAGGCAATCGAGTGGATGAAGAACCTCCCGGCGGGGCGGGATGGTACGGTGGCCTTTCTGAATGAAGTGACCGAAGAACACTGCAAGGCATTCCTCCTCTCCATCACGATTCATTCACCGCTGAAGTTTACGGTACACTGGTTCGATGACACCAAGACCGAGGTAGAGATGGATTCCAATATCGAAGATTACCGCAATACCGCAAGCTATTATGACGGGCATACGATGCGCGACGGCAGCCAGCGGAAGAGGCATGTAAGATAAGACCAGTTGCAAGGCTGGAAGAAAGGAGCAGATTATGACAAGACAAAAAGTGGATGTGATCCCCGCCAGTGTGCGCTCGGTACAGAACGGCGGGCAGCTGAAAAGCCAGACCAACATCCGTGTGGCGGCTTACTGCCGTGTTTCCACGGGAGATGAGAGCCAGCAGACTTCCTACACGACACAGAAAGCATTCTACAAAGACCTCATCACCCGGAAGCCCGGCTGGATCTTTGCCGGCATCTACGCGGATGAAGCAAAATCTGGTACGAACCGGGAACATCGAGAAGAATTCAACCGCATGATAAAAGATGCGATGAATGGAAAGCTGGACTACATCGTTACAAAGTCCATTTCCCGATTCGCACGAAACACCATTGACTCCCTGACCTGTACCCGTGAGCTTCGGCAGCTGAAGCCGCCCGTGGGTATCTATTTCGAGAAAGAGAACATCGACACGCTGGATGCCAAAGGTGAGCTGATCCTGACGATCCTTTCTGCACTGGCACAGGATGAGAGCCGTTCCATTTCCGATAACATCCGCTGGAGCATTCAGAAGAAGTTCCAGTCTGGTGTCCCGCATATCAATCTGAAACGGATGCTGGGGTATGAGCTTGGGGCAAATAAGCAGTGGGTCATCGTGCCGGAGCAGGCAGAGATCATCCGGTACATTTTTGACCGCTTTGTGAAAGGCCAGACGGCGAATAAGATCGCTCAGGAGCTGAACCAGATGGAAAAGTTCACGGTCAATGGAAAGAAGTGGAGTGCCAGCTCGATCTTGATCGTTCTGCGGAATGAGAAGTATGTGGGCGACATTGAGATGCAGAAGACCATCACGAAGGACTTCCTTACCCACCGTTCCAGCATCAACAAGGGCGAAGCACCCCGGTACTATGTGAAGAACCATCATGTGGGCATCATCGACCGCGTGACTTGGGATAAAGTGCAGACCATGCTGTTCGAGAAGCCGAGGGCAGATATGACGAAAGGCCCCGGCAAGAAAAAGGTAAAGAGCATTAAGGGTTCTCCGTTTGGAAACCTGCGCTGTGGTGCGATCCTGGAGAATGGGCCGGATGCCGGAAAGCCCTGCGGGGAGGGATTCTTCCGTACAACCTACACGGGTGTGGCAAATGGTTACAGCGATGAGCGGAGTCTTAAGGCGACTGGTGAGGATACCGGAGAGTATCTGGAAAAATACACCTATTCGTATCCCGTTTGGCGGTGCAAGCGTAAGGTCGGGGAGCGGGACGGTGAGCCGCCGAAGAACGGTTCTCCCGACCAGAAGGCGTATTGCCGGAGCAAGAAAGGCTGCATGTCGGATGAGGAAAAGGAAGCGGCAAACAAGCGCTGCCCCTCAGAACGCTACCATGAGTGTGCGCTGGAGCAGAGTTTCATGGAACTGCTCTACAGCATGAAGCGTGACTTTGAACAGCACGGTGATGCCTCCATGATCGTGACGATGTTTGACAACGCCTATGAGCAGGCTGTCCGGCTGGCGAATAACAACAGCATCTCGGTGCAGAGGATGGCAACGGTGGAAAATCAGATCAAGGAGATGGAAGAACGCCTGCAGGATGCCATCAGCCATCAGGTGGCGGCGCTTCGGGAAGCTGCACTGGAACAGAACGTGGAACTGAATGAAGCCCTTTCCAACGGGGAGGTGACCATTGACGACATCGACCTGGACATCCGGAGCGGACTGACACCGGGAAGCATCGGAGTGAGCTTCTATGGGACGGAAACGGAGGAAGGCTCGGAAGCCCAGATTTATACAGAACTTGTGAACGACCTGCAGGAACGGCTGAAAACGCTCCAACAGGAACGGCAGACGATCGAGGAGGAACAGGGTGTGCTGGCGATCATGAAAAAGAACTTTGAATACTTCCTTGCCTGCCTGAAAGAACTGCCGGATACCAATGCAGGCGGAATGCCGTTAAGAGTCAACGGTCTGGATGTACAGGGAACCCTGCTTCGGGATGTGGACGGAAATGCCATCGAAGGCCGGAAACGTGCCATCACCAGCGGAAAGCTCAAGCTGACTCCTGAGCGGATCGCAGAAGCACCAGATATGCTCCACTTTGAAAAAGGCATCTACTGTGCTTTTGTTGAGAGCGGGGTACTGCAGGGAGATGTGGCAACCTATAAGACAAACTTCGGTGTGACACTGACCTCAAAGGGCAACCGCAGAACGCTCGACAGCTTCATGGGCTATAAGCGGAGTGACATGGACGGTAATGTGGTCTATGTGGATGCTCCTTATAAGGTGTACGGATTCAGCATTCAGTACCGCAGATACCTGACTACTGCAGCAAAGCGCGAGAGGGAAGAAGCGGTGTGATGGAAGGAGACAGGACCCTGCTGGGTGTGGCATTTGTGGCTGCATCTGGCAGGGCTTTTTTTGTTTTTAAGGTTTTATTGTGCTGTTATTTTGCCTGTTTTTTATCCGGTCTTTTTTACCCGTGGGGATTGCTATGTGCAGAGTCCTGTTATATGTTGTGGGTGGCGAGAAATACACATACGACAGAAAATACACATAGCAAGGAGTGTTTGAAATGAAAGATGTAGCAGGGATGCTGGCAATGAAATATGGCACAACAGCTGAGGAGATTGTGGCGGCCGGTGCTATGAAATAATATCTCCAGAGCATGGAGCCGGCAGAGGCACTGAGAAAGGTGAGGGCTGTGTATGAGCCAAAAGTGATCATGCTTGACAGTGGCGAAGGCGTGCCGGTACAAAGCAATATTGATGGTGCAAAGTACGCTGCGTTCATCGATGAGTCCGTGGCATTTGCTGCTCAGAAGATGAGAGGGCGTGGGGATGCACTGGCTGAAATGGTTATGGAAAAGTTGAAAGTCGTGAATGGAAAATGCCTGATCGAGTGTGCCAGCGTGGAGTTCATGAGTTTTATCGAGGACGCTTATCGGTGCCTGAAAAGCCGGTGAAAATTGCTGGAAAGTTCACAGAAGACCGCTTGATAAACGGATGGCTTTATGGTAACATGAAAATACAATAGGGGTATTGCATACTCCGATTGATAACACTTTGAGGAGGTGGCACCGATGGCCGAAACACTGGAGGAACGAAAGAAAAGGCATCATCAAGAAGACCTTCAACGTTTACGAGGTTTTAGACCGATTGATGATACTTTCATGCGTTGCCTTTTTAGAAATAATGTGCCATTAGCGGAAATGGTGCTGCGCATTATAACAGGGAAGACCGATTTACAGCTGGTTTCTTGTGAAACTCAGGCTGATTTAAAGCGTGTGACAGGTGCGAAATCTATTCTTTTGGACGCTTATGGTACAGATTCAATGGGGAAAAAGTACGACATAGAAGTTCAAAGAGCGGATATCGGAGCAGATCCACACCGTGCCAGATATCATTCCAGCATGATGGATATTGAAAATCTTGATGCAGGAGAGGATTTTAGCAGTCTGCCAGATACTTATGTGATCTTTATAACAGAAAACGATTATTTTGGAGAAAACCAGCCATTATATCCTATACAGAATATAATTACCACAACTGGGAAGCCATTTAATGATGGAACGCATATCATATATGTGAATGGCGAGTATCGTGGGGATTCTGATGTTGGAAAATTGATGCATGATTTTAACTGTACGCAGGCTAATGATATGATTTTCCCGTTAATGGCAGAGAAGACCAGGTATCTTAAAGAAAACCCGAAAGGAGTGAGCGAAGTGTGCAAGCAGATGGAAGATTTAAGAAATGAGAGTATTCTTGAAGGTAAGATTCTTACGCTTATTGACTTGGTTCAGGATGGCTCTCTCGATATTGAGATAGCGGCAGCAAAGGCGAATATGACGGTTGATGAATTTAAAGAGGCAATGAACAACGCTCCATTGCAGGCAGTATAAGAGAATAAACATATCTAGCCCACTGGCGTACTGTGTAGATCCCTACATGGTCCGCTGGTGGGCTTCTTTTTTTTGTCCTTACCCGCATAAACCACAGACAGCACTTCGGTATGCTCCAAAGTGCAGTTGTGGCTTATGCGGGCTTTTTTGTTATATGATCAACAAGTTATAAAATCAAACTCCTAAGCCGTATAAAATTGCTTTCATCTCCTTTACCATCCGGGTGAGAATCTCCTGCTCAATTGCATTACAGTCTAAAAGCAGACGGTGGATCTCGGAATCGGCAGTGGACGCGGAGTGCGCCAAACTGTCTACAAGAAGATCATCTGCTGAGATGTTAAGAATATTAGCAATGTCGACCAGAGTTTCAAGGCTGGGACGGCTGATTGCCGCTTCAATCTGACTGATGTGTTTGCGAGATACATTCAACTTTTCGCAAAATTGTTCCTGAGTTAATCCGGATGCGTTACGGAAAGTGCTGATACGCTTTCCAAGTGCAGTATAATCTAATGCCATGTATGTTCCTCCTTATGTGTACCCGCATAAGGTTGTTACGATTATCCCGCAGAGAAAAATACATAGCAACTTGATTACAGGAATTCTAAGGCCGCAAAGGTCTACACCTCTATCTGTTATGTGGTCTAAGGCTGTTTTGCCACCTGTTGGGTGGCAAAAACGATGATGTGCCACCTGATGGGTGGCAGTCAAAACACCACACATACTCTATAATATAAATGTAGAAAAGACTGCACACAGAAAGGGACGATGATGACGAACAAAGGAGAAAAAGGGATTCTTACATTATACAGTGATGTACAGGCGACTTCTGTTCGTTGGCTGTGGTATCCGTTCATAGCAGTTGGAAAGATCACATTGCTGCAAGGCGACCCTGGTGATGGCAAGTCCACAATGATGATGCATCTGATAGCCGAGCTGTCTAAGGGAGGAACCCTGCCAGATGGTAAAAGCATCGGAATGCCGCAAAGGGCTATTTACCAGTGCTCAGAAGATGGCATTTCAGATACCATTAAGCCCCGGCTTGAAAAATGCGGGGCAGATTGCAGGAATGTGGCCTTCATAAATGAAGAAACATACAGCGGCCTGACACTGGATGATGAGCGCATCCGGCAGGCTATTATAGAATTCCGGCCGCGGCTGGTAGTTATTGATCCGATCCAGGCATATCTTGGAAGTGATTCTGACCTCCAGATTGCAGGAAGAGCCAGAAGGCTGATGCAGCGTCTTGGCATGTGGGCATCTATGTATGACTGTGCCATTGTGCTGATCGGGCATCTTAATAAAAAAGAAGGAACAAAGGGCCTTTACCGGAGCCTTGGCAGCATCGATGTTGTTGCGGCTGCCCGGAGCGTTCTGCAAGTGGAACGGGATGCGGAGAAGTCAGATATCCGCATTGTGCGGCAGATAAAAAACAGTCTGGCTCCGTCAGATGGTGAAATCAAATTCTCGATAACAGCGGAGCAGGGCTTCAAATGGCTGGAGTGTGAAATTAAGCCAGATTCATCAGCGGAGCCGGAAACACCAGTTTTTGAGTCAAAATCTGAGAAGGCGGCGTATCTGATCAAGAAGCTGCTTTCCGGGGGTGACATGAGATCCAGAGAAATTTATATGCGGATGAGCGATGAAGGTATCAGCCGCAGGACAGCAGAAAATACAAAGAAAGAACTCGGCATCCGGAGTTACCGGAAGATGCGACAGTGGTACTGGAGCATGAAGCCGGAGGAATGAGAGGAAACAAATGATAAGCAGTGGAGCAGAAGCGGCAGACCGCAAGCAGAGAATCAGAGACAGATATAAAGGCGTGGATACTTCCGAGTTGGAAGTTATCCCGGCAAAAACCGTGGAGGGGCTTGGAGAAAGCACCTCTATCCGTCGTGTTGCTGCTTATGTCCGTGTTTCCACTGATAATGATGAACAGACTTCTTCGTATGAACTTCAGAAAAATTATTACACGGATTATATCAAGGCACAGCCGGGATGGGAATTCGTTGGAATCTATGATGATGAAGGCATCAGCGGTACATCATTGGAGCATCGCAAAGGAATGCAGCAGCTGATTGAGGACTGTAAGGTCGGAAAGATTGACCTGATCCTCACAAAGTCTATCGCCCGTTTCGCCAGAAACATTGTGGACTGCCTTTCCGTCATTGAAACACTGAAAAATCTTGACCCGCCCGTGGGTGTAAAATTTGAAGCGGACAACATCTACACACTGGACAGTAACGGCCGCATGATCCTGACGATTTTGGCTTCTGTGGCAGAGGAAGAATCTCATTCCAAGTCTATCATTATGAACTGGTCCATTGACCGCAGGTTCAGCCGTGGACTGTTCCTCACCCCAGCCCTGCTCGGATATGATCAGGACGAGGATGGCAGCCTTGTGGTGAATCAGGACGAAGCACAGACGGTAAAAGTGATTTACTATCTGTACCTGAATGGATTTTCATTCACTGAGATTGCAGAACTCCTGACAGAATATGGTCGGAAGACAAAACTGGGGAACACGGAGTGGAATCCCGGCACTCTTGCAGGAGTCATAGCTAATGAACGCCATTGTGGGGATGTATTGGCAAGGAAGACCTTCACACCGAATTTCCTGACGCATAAATCAAAGAAAAACAACAACGACCGGACGCAGTACCGGCAGAGAGATCATCATGAGGCAATCGTGTCCAGGGAAGTCTATAATGCGGCAAATCATCTGCGGGCGTCCCGGAGTTATACAAAGAAAAACCGCCCACTGCCAGTCCTGAGTGTGGTGGATGATGGAATCTTACGCGGATATGTGCCTTTTGATAAGGACTGGACCGGCTTTTCGGCTGAAGAATACCGGGAAGCATCTGAAAGCGTCATGCAGGAAAAACAGCAGGATACGGTAGAGGTCATGAACCGTTTGGACCTGAGCGGATATGAAGTTGTGCGGGCACAGTATTTTGCTACTTTACAGAATCCAGCTATGACGATCTCCAATGGCAAGCTGCGTTTTAATACAGCCTGCCTGAAAAAGTTTGAAGATGTGGAGTATGTAGAACTGCTCCTGAATTCGGTTGACCGCTGCATTGCCATTCGCCCATGCGAAAAGGATAATCCGAACGCAATCCGCTGGGGCAGGCTGAAAGAGGGACGCTGGTGCGCCAGTACACTCGGATGCCGCGGTCTGGCAAAAGCCCTTTTTGACATGATGGAATGGGAAGAAGGTTTGAAATACCGTTTCCGTGGGCAGCTCGTGGAACAGGATGATGACAAATTGATGCTGTTTGAACTGGATGAGCCGGAAATGGTTAAAGTAGAAGAAATTGTCCTTCCATCCAAGGAACAGGATGAAGAGGGAAAAACCGTCAAGCAGACGATCTATATCTTCCCGCCAGAATGGGCAGGTACTTTTGGAAAGTCGATCACAAGTATTGCACAGGTCGGGATTTTACAGCAGGAAAATTACTCTGGAAACTGGGATGTACTCCGGCCGGCAGCAGAGATAGAAGAAATGAATACTTTTACCGCAGATGGTCTGAACGCTCTGCTCCATGAAGCGGAAAAAATAATGGAAGGATGGACTGACACAGATGAATGAAAATACGAACGCCATGCCGCCAGAAGAGCAGGCAGAAAATGATAGAGACGCAAGAGCGGAAGAATTAGAAAGTACATTTTCCTATGACGGATACCAGGTCGTGCGGAAGGAGCTGTTTGCACATCTTCGTGACCCCGCGATCGTGATCCGCAAGGACAGCATCACATTTAACATGGCCTGCATCACTGGGCTGGAAGATGTGGTTTATGTACACGTCATGTTCAACAGTGATTTGAAGCGTATTGTTGTGCGTGGCTGTGACGAAAATGACAAGGATGCTCTGCGCTGGTGCATTGCCAAACCGGATAAGCGTAAGAGTCGGAAGATGTCCTGCAAGCCTTTTGCAGAATTGGTTTACAAAGAAATGGGCTGGGACAGCGAGTGCCGATATAAGATGCTGGGTTACAGAATTTCCTTTGAGGGTGAAACTCTGTACGTTTTTGATCTGCTTGTGCCGGAGATCTTCCATGAAAGCCAGAAACGGAAAAAAGGAGCAACCCAGAATGCTACACAGGAAACGAAGCCTGCGGATAGCAGAAAGGGATTTTACCCGGATGATATTGCAGGTACTTTTGGCGTACCTGTAGAAGAACATTTGAAAGAAAACGAAATCAAGCAGATAGATGGTTATGTATCAATGGGAATCCTGACAGGAAAGCCCGTCCCCGACACCGGGAAAGATTAAAAAGATCACTCGGACACCAAGGGAGAAGTGCGCCCATTTTTAAGGAGGGGAGAGAAGTGAACGAAAGAATATGGAACCAGCGGATGCTGGGTCTGACTTTTAATGTCGAAGATGGAAGGATCACAATCTTCCGCAGCACATTGGAAGCATTAGGCTGGCCAACCCACTATCGTTTTTTGTACAATCGGAAATCAAAACAGGTAGCTGTGCAGAACTGTACGGCTGAAGATGCAGGAGCTCATAAGACACCGAAGCTGACTGTGAGCAACAGCTGCGAGATCAAGTGCGTGGCATTGGTGCGGATGATCTACCGGGACATGCGGTGGAACCGGAACAATACATATCGTCTGGAGGGGAAAAGCATCCCCAGACAGCAACTTGTGAGTTTCGATTTAGGCACTCCGTTTTTGGTCGAAAACGGGAAAGCTCTTGACGAAAATCCAAGCCTCACAAAGCCCCTGTGTGGCGAAGGATTGTCCGCTGCGGAAAGTTCCTCGGCCTCGCCAATTAAACGCGACAGTGGGACGCTGTGAGGGGTGTGTGGCGAAGTCGGCAAAAGGCAGCCAACCGGGTAAGGATCCAGGATGCTTGCAAGGCAGCAAGGTGGAAGGTGACCGGGTGGGCAGGAGGCTATACAGACAAGTCTACTCAACAAGTGAATAAAATCACTTTTGCACCTATGAACGATAAAAATAAGTGATTAAGCTCACTTATGGCTATTGGAAATAAGTGATTTTGTTCACCTAGAAAAAGTGAGCTTTTTACGCCACCCGGAGTTTTGGGTGATGTTATCATTTGGTAAAAATAAGTGATTATAATCACTGAAAATCATTACAAACTGAAATAAGTGAGCTTAATCACTTATAAGGAAAAAAAGTGAATATTTTACGCTCTGATGTACTTTGAGGTCGTCGATTAGTCAATAATCGGCGGCTTCTTTTTTATGCCCGGAAAAGTGGGTATGTAGCGACATATGGCAATAAGTGAGCTTTATACGCCACCGTCGAGCAACTTCTCCGAACAAATTTGAGTACAGAAACTACGATAGCCACACCCAGCATTTTGACACATCTGGCTACCGAGATCACTTCCATCACCGCCAACATTGACACTTGGAAGGCTGATTTGAAGGAGAAGAAGACTACTCTTAAGAAGGCCGAAAAAGAAGTGGCATCCCTGGAAGCGAAGAAGGCAAAGGCAGATGCTAAGGCCGCTGAAGAAGCAAAGAAGGCTGAAGCAGAAGCAGTGCTGAAGAAGCTGTTGGGTCAATAGACGCACCTTACCGCTTTGTGGATACAGAGCAGGAGTTTCAGACTATCGTCAAGGGACTTCGCCCATGAGAAAATCATGCCGTGTGGACAAACGAAACTTCAGGAGTTCACACGGTATATTTTGAAGGATGTCATATAGATTGTGATGGAAATAGAAAAGGATAATATGGGAGAGAAAAGAGCATATAAACCACGGAAGCCCGGCGGCGGTCGAAAAAAGCTGAAGCCGGAGTTCGATGCCGGAAAGAACCTGAAAGAGCAGATGGAAAGTGCTGTGGCGTTTTATGATTCTGAGATGTCCTTGCAGGCCATCGCCGATGAGCTGGGATTAAATCCAATCAAGGTACGGAAGCTACTCATCACGGCCGGTGTGTATGAGTCGGATGTGGCGGAGAAGGTGCAGTGCACTTTTGAAAAGTACCGGGAAACACAAGACTATAAAACCGCATTGCTATCAACCGCAGCAGCCCTTGACCTTTCCAAAGCATCCATTACCTCGTACCTGCCTTATAAAAAAGGCGTGTACTTTCCAGGTACAGAAAAAGAGAAGATTAGTGTTGGAGCAGAGCGACAGCGGAGATACAGAGCAATGAAGCGATGGAGGGCTGATCCGACAGAAGAAAACTTCTGGAGTGTAGTTGTGGCCTATGCTGGGGTAAAATTTAAAACCTATTCCGGCTTGCCGTTTTCTTATGAGGTACGCAAAGGTAAGAACGGCGAATACACAAAGGAGCTCTGGATCGACCGCAGAAAGAACGACAAAAGTCTGGCATGGAGCTCGGTGCTGCTGGCACTGGGAAATAGGAAAGAGAAAGTAGTGGATAGGCCAAAGGCTCTGGGGGATATCCGAGGCGTAACTTACATATTCGGAATGTTCTACCGGTTCGGCCTGATCGATGTGCCGGACGAAGTGCAGGAGAAGATGAAGCATCCGAAGCAAAAGACTGATAAGCAATGAAAAATTTAAGGTGACCGGAGCCCGCCGTGAGCACAGTGGCAGTACGTGGACTTGTTGACTTGCTATTTGACCTGCTAAATGGTAAAATCAATGCACAATGGGTGAGTTGTAGCCTTTTATAAGAGACAGCTCCAGAAAGGAGTTTGAACTGCATGGGAAGATTTGTTAATCCAGATAACAGTGCATTTCAAGTTGCTCTGAATTCCAGAATATACGTGGATAAGACCGGACTGATCAATTTTACCAATAGCGTTCTTGATACGATGGATGGCTATCAGGTCTATAATCCCAAAGCAGTTGTTAGCCTGATGACAAAAGGAAAGTTCAGAAGTTATTGGTCGGAAACTGGCTCGTATGAGGTTGTGGTTCCGTTGATTTGTATGAATTTTGACGGATTGAAAACGGCTATTATTGAGATGCTATCTGGTGCAGAGGTCGAGGTCAACACAGCAAGCTTTAAGAATGATCCAGCGAAAATTCAGAACAGGGATGACGTTATAACTTATCTGATTCATCTGGGCTATCTTGGATACAACGAAGAAAATGGAACAGCCTTTGTGCCAAATGAGAAAATTCGCCAGGAGTTGAGCACGGCGGTACGAAATAGCCATTGGAATGAGATGATTACATTCCAGCAGGAATCCAGAAAACTGCTTATGGCGACAAGGAATACGGAGGCAGAATCTCACGCAGTGTTAGTCAGATGGAGAAAGACGAGCAGAATGGCGCGAACCCGGAAGTGATCGGTGCATACATTGCGAAAATCGCAGAGAAGAAGTGCAAGCCGATTTGTGTGGCAGGAGCGCAGTACAAGTTCCTTAGCCTGCTCTGCAAGCTGCTGCCCTGCGGTATTCGAGGAAAAATCGTTGGAGCGATATACGCGAAATAGCACCACGGTTGGATATACTGTATGGGAACATGGAAATCAAAAAACAGACACAAGTATTTGTTACAGTGTCATATTATTTCGTATGCAAGTTTGGAAAGAACATACTTTTTGGACGGATATTTTGCCTGTAGTGTAGGAAACGTTTCAGAAGAAATGCTAAGAAAATGCGGGAAAAATATAAAAACTATTGCAATTTTTCTGAGTTCTGAATATACTATGCGTAACAGAGTTGCCCGAAGTCTTTTGGACATTGGGGACCAAGCTGAGTCGTGTGCTCAGCTTTTTTACGTTAAGGAGAGATTTTATGGATTTAAAAACATTGGTGCCTGACCCTGAAAAAAACAATATAAGCGAAGATCAGACAACAGCGGGGACTTTCGTGGGAAATATGGATTGAGAAACGTGTGTAAACTGGTTATAATAAAACTGAGAAGTAAAATTATAATATGATTAGCAGAAAACGAGGTGACGATATCTACATTGGGGTCAGACCTCAGAAAGAAATTAGAAAAAAACAGGACGCAGGAGGTGGAGGAATGCCAGTACCCAAAAAGACGGAATATACTTTGGAAGATATCTATGCACTGCCGGATGGACAGCGTGCAGAACTGATAAGTGGTCAGCTTTACAGGATGGCTCCGCCGAGTACACGACATCAGAGACTTGTTAATTTCCTGACAACTGAGATCAACCTTTATATAAGAAAGAAACAGGGAAGATGCGAAGTGCTGCCTGCGCCGTTTGCAGTATTTTTAGAGGACGCAGACGGGAACGAAAATCTTGTGGAACCTGATATATCGGTGATCTGCGACCCAGAGAAGATTGACGAAAAGGGATGTCATGGCGCGCCGGATTGGGTTATCGAGATCGTGTCACCGTCCAGCAAGTCAATAGACTACGGCAGGAAGCAGGCATTATATCTTTTAAGTGGCGTGAGAGAATATTGGATCGTTGACCCAATACGGGAATCCGCTGTGATTTATCGCGCGGCAGAAGATTGGATACCGATGTTTTACAGGTTCGGAGATAGTCTGAAAGCTGGCATTTATGAGGATTTGGAAATTGTGATAGAGTAATATCAGAAGGGCAAAAATTAGATCGTGAAGGACAGAACCTGTGTTTCATGACGCATTGGTGTCTTTCGCTGAAAGAAGGGGTATATTTATGGAAATACATGAATTACAGCAATTGCTGTCAGAAATGTCATTACAGGAAAAAATAGGACAGATGGTGCAGCTCACTGGCGCATACTTCGATAAAGAGGCAGTGCTCACAGGTGTTGTTGGCGAACAGTTGCCACCGGAATGGATCATTCAATATGCCGGTTCAGTGCTTGGAGTGATCGGTAAAGATAAAATTTATGATATCCAGAGCAGATATATGGAACAGCATCCCCATCATATTCCATTGCTGTTTATGGCAGATGTCATACATGGGTGCAGGACCATAGCTCCGATTCCGTTGGGGCAGGCGTGTTCATTTCATCCGGAACTGGTGTCTGAGGCGGCTTCTATAGCTGCCTCGGAGGCATCTTCAGAAGGGCTAAGGGCAACATTTTCTCCTATGATTGATGTTTCAAGAGATCCCAGATGGGGAAGGATGATGGAATCCTTTGGAGAAGACCCATATGTAAACGGAATCATGGGAAAAGCAATGGTAGATGGCTATCAGCAGAAAGCTGATACCGGAATAGCGGCATGCCTGAAGCATTTTGCAGGTTATGGGGCTGTGAATGCGGGAAGGGAATATAATGATGTTGAAATATCCCAGCGGACATTTCTGGAGCAGTATGTAAAACCTTTCCGTATGGCATTAAAAGCAAAGCCTGCTATGGTCATGACAGCTTTTAATGCTATTGACCGTAAACCGATAAGCGGAAATAAGGAACTTCTTAAAGGGCTTCTGCGGGATAAGGAAGGATTTGAGGGAACTGTAATTTCAGATTGGGGCTCCATAGGCCAGCTGGAAGAACAGGGAGTGGCAGCTGATATGGAAGAAGCAGCAATCCAGGCTTCAGAAGCCGGTGTAGACATTGATATGATGAGTCCTGCTTATATGCTGTGTCTTGAAAAACTGGTGGAAAGCGGCAAAATTCCGGAAGCGTTTGTTGATGAAAGTGCATTCAGAGTCCTGATGATGAAAAATCAGCTGGGGATTTTTGAAAATCCGTTTGCCGGTCTTGGAAAGAGTGGAAAACTGACTTTGCATAACCGGGAAAAGGCATATCAGCTGGCAGGCGAAAGCTGTGTCCTTTTGAAAAATGATAAGATACTGCCATTAAGCATGAAGAAGAAAGTTATATGGGCAGGTCCTTATACAGCGTCAAGAGAATTATTAAGCCGCTGGTCAATTTTTGGAGAACATGAGGCAGTTGAAACAATAGAAGATGTTTTACAAAAAAAGCAGATAGAAGTAGAATGTATTACTGGATGTAATATTCTTTCTGATGCAGAGTGTAAGGTATGGCAGGTGGAACAGGAATTGTCTGGCAAGCCAAGGGATGAGCAGTGGCTGGAAACGATAACCCATGAAGATACGGTCGTATGTGTACTGGGGGAACATGAATCCCAGTCAGGAGAGGCTGCCAGCAGGGCGTTCTTGACTTTGCCGGAAGAGCAGCAGGTGTTATTTGAAAAAATAGCAGAACGTACAAGTAATATCGTGACTGTGGTAATTGCAGGAAGACCATTGGATCTGCGGAGGATATCAGAAAAATCCAAGGCTGTCATTATGGCCTGGAGACCAGGAACTATGGGAGCTGAAGCAATCATAGATATTGTGTATGGCAGAATAAACCCTTCCGGCAAATTATCTGTGAGTATTCCATGGTGTGTGGGACAGGTGCCCATAAGCTACTGGGATGTAAAAACCGGACATATACTTACAGAAGATAATTCAGAAAACCGTTTCACCAGCAGATATATGGATATCCCGAATACGCCGTTATATCCATTCGGTTATGGATTGTCCTATACAGAGTTTGATATTTCGGACGTTGATGTGCAGATAGGACAGGATAAAAAAGTACATGTACATTGTAATGTGTGCAATACAGGGAATGTTGCGGGGGCGGAAGTAGTCCAGTGTTATTATGAAACATTATATGCATCTGTAGTACGTCCCAAGAAAGAGCTTGTCCGTTTTCAGAAGGTTTTCCTGGAGCCGGGGGAGAAGAAGGATGTAGATTTCTTTATTGACCAGGAAGAATTCTCATATTATGGCAAAAACATGGAAACCGTCAGCAGCGGAATGAAACTGCGTATTAGTATTGGAAACAGCAGTGACCACCTTGTTTCTGAGAACATTATACAAGAATAGGAGAAAAGAGACATGAAGGATTTTGAAAATGATTTGATTTATTATCCTAATCCGGACCCGGTCAAGGAACCGAGATTTATTTTAAAATCTGTAGATGAATTGGAAAAATCAACAAAATACAGTGTTACCTGCAACGGAACAGAGCGTGTGGTATACCATACAGATTCGTTTGACTATGTTGTAGTAGTAGATAACGAAGCGTATGATCTGGAGATTTCAATCCATACACCATATGAAAAACTTGAAATCCGTCCGTCCAGCTTTGGCATAGTTCCTTTTGTAAAAGGAGAAACAGTCCATATCCATCTTGATGAACCGAGAAAGTTTACTGTAGAGACAGATGGTGGTCTTCATGATGCATTGTTTGTGCTTTGCTCGCACAGGATTGAGAAGCCGGCAGATACCACCATCTGCTTTGAAAAGGGCAAGGTATATAATGTAGGAGTTCTTACCTTAAAGTCCAATGATACGGTTTACATAGAGGAAGGTGCTGTTGTATCAGGGTGTGTATACGCAGACCATTGTGACAATATTTCCATTGTAGGAAACGGAATTATCAACGGAGCCTGCTGGCATCTGCCGGACAGTAATGCACACCGTTTCTTTATCTATGCCAAGTGGTGTAATAATGTACTCTTAAAAGGCTTTACTGCTGTAGACGGTCCTTCCTGGCATGTAGTTCCTGCGGCGTGTGACCATGTTGTGATTGATGATATGAATATTATGTCGAGGATTGTAACGGGAGACGGTATTGATATTACGAGCAGCCAGGACGTAGAGGTAAAAAATTGCTTTATTCGTTCCACAGACGACAGTATCTGCATCAAATCCCAAAGATTGTTTGAAGATCCGTCAACGGTACGTGACGTAACAAAAGTGCGTGTTCACAATAACGTGATCTGGAATGCAGAACCCGGTAATGCCATAGAGCTTGGTTATGCCCTCCAGAGCGAAATCCACGACCTAGTATTTGAGGATTGTGATATTATACACTGCCAGTATGAAGGAAACATGGGTGGTGCGGCGATTTCCATCCATCAGGCAGATGGCGGCCATGTTCATGATATACATTATAAAAATATCAGAGTAGAGCAGGCAGAACAGAAACTGTTCGATATTAAGGTTCTGCTTTGCAGATATACGGAACAGCTTGCCAAAGGAGAAATCAATGATATTTATTTTGATAATATCCAGGTGCTGAACGGAGATATCCCGGTCTCCATGATCCGGGGGTATCAGACACCGACAGAAGAAGTACGTGTCCATGATGTCCATTTTGATAACATTACTTTTATGGGGAATAAGTGTGAAACCTGGCAGGATATGCGGCTTGTTACAGAACTGGCAAATGACATTTATGTCAATGGTGTCAGAACATGCAGACAGATGAAATTCTGAGAATATCACCATATAGAGATGGTTTTATTACTTGCAGCAAGGAGGGTATTTATGGAACAAAGCAGCATGCTTTTCCAAAAAGACGGAAAAAATTATTTACAGCTGGACTGTGAAAATGCAAAAGAGCTTTCTATGAAACTGGGGGAGAAAACATATCCATTTACAAAAGATGGGAAAAAATGGATTCTGGAGCTTCCGTTCTCCACAGCAGTGAATTATGTACAGATCTGCGTGGACGGACAGGAGGTTCTGCTTCCTGAACTGCCCATCGGGCATGGATACTGCCATTTATATAATTATATTGAACTGCCGGATGGAAATGAGCTGACGGAAATACGGGATATTCCACATGGAACACTGGTACACGAATTTTATATGTCAGGTATTTCCAATAACTGGGAACGGTTTATTGTTTATCTTCCGCCATGTGTACCGTCTGCGGGGCTTCCTGTCCTGTATCTGCAGCATGGATTCGGTGAGAGTGAGATTTCCTGGACAACAACAGGGAAAGCAAATATCATACTTGATAATTTGATTGAAATGGGAAAAATAAAACCATTTGCCATTGTCATGTGCGATGGCATGGTAAAAGAAAAGTTTGGTTTAGAAGAGAGATTAAACCATGTTCTGCTGGAACGGATGCTGGTAGAAGAGATTATTCCGATGGTAGAAAAAAAGTATCAGTTTGGTGGATGCAAGGAGAAACGTGGTATGGCAGGATTGTCCATGGGTTCTGTACAGACAACAAGAACTGTATGCGATCACCCAGATCTGTTTAGCGAAGTCGGAATCTTCTCCGGTTTTTTAAGGGATTTTATTGAAGGAAACCCGGATAGGGATGTAGTTGACAGAAAGCCTTATGAGCAGACTCATTTAAAGGCAATGGATAATCCGGCGTTCAACAGCTATTTCCATACATTTTTGCGCTGTATAGGGGATAAGGACAGCTTCCTTCCCAGGTTTCTGGCAGAGGATGAAATTATCCGGGAAAAGGGTGTTCATGAAATCAGAAGGATTTATCCCGGAGAGCATGACTGGAATGTGTGGAGACATTGCTTTGCGGATTTTGCGCAGATGATTTTTCAATGAAACAGAAAAGTTTGCAGGTTATAGAAAGGTATGGTAATTATTATGTGGAATGGTAAGAAGAAAGCGGTCACTTTCAGCTATGATGACGGAGTAGAACAGGATAGACGGTTGATCGCATTGTTTAACAAATATGGAATGAAAGCAACATTTAACCAGAATAGTGGAATCCAGACAAGAGCCGATACATTTACTCAGGGAAATATCGTGGTCCACAGGATGAATCAGAAAGATATGAGGGAGCTTTACAAAGGGCATGAAATCGCATCGCATACCTTGACCCATGCCAATCTGAAGGGTCTTGACGAGGAAACTGTATACAATGAAATTTCAACAGATATCAGGAATCTTGAAGCTTTCTATGAACAGAAAATAGCAGGATTCGTGTTCCCCTTTGGCACTTATGATGAATCGGCATTCAGAATATTAAAGGAATGCGGAATACAGTATGCAAGAACTTCGGGAGATACACATGGTTTTGCTTTACAATCCGACCTGTTGAGGTTTAAGCCTAGCTTCCATCATGCAGATGCAGATATTATGAGTGGGATTGACCGCTTTTTAAATATGGATACGGATGAACCACAGTTGTTATATATCTGGGGACACAGCTATGAATTTGATGTAGATGATAATTGGGAATATATGGAGTCCATTTTGAAGAAACTGGCTTTTCATGATGATATCTTTTACGGAACCAATTCTCAGGTATTGCTTTAAAAAATAAAAAATCTCCATTGGTTTTGTCAGCCAATGGAGATTTTTTTAGTTCTGTCTGTCTTTTATTTCTGTGTACTCTTTCTCAATGCTTGCATTCTCTGGACAAATTCTTCTGGAAGCAACTCTTCGTATAATACTTTTTTCATGCTATTCTCCTTTGCTATTCTATTGATCTGTTCATTCTTCGTTTTTTAGTGACCAGGAATTCCAACACTGTCCCGGATATGCAGCAGATATTTATTTCCCTTTCCTTTACGAGTACAGAATTGTAGATTGATGATTTTGTATGAATAAGGAGCGAACTGAATTGAACAAAGAGTTAAAAGTTATAGATTTTTATTGTAAGAAGTGCAAGAAGAGTATGAAAGTTTCATACATGGTTACAGGTAACAGAAATTATCCGGTACTGCCGAGAGTTATGATGAAATGTCACCATTGTGGTAGAGTAATGACCTTGAAGAATTTCAAGGAAGGTGAGCTGCTGGATAAGGTAGAACAGGATAAGTATTATATCTGATACGTACAGTCAAAAATCTTCACAAAGAGATATATGGATGGAACTCTTTCCAAATCGAAAGATGGATATAGAGCAAAATAATAGAAGAGGCGATCGCTAAAAAGTGATCGCTTGATGAACAACAAAATGTAATTAGTAGTATTATGCAAATGATACAAATTCCATGGGGACACAATATTTTTCTTATGGATAAGATAGCCAATCCAGAGGAGCGTAAATGGTATATTGAAAAATCAGCGCAAAATGGTTGGTCTCGAAATGTTCTTGTGCATCAGATAGAAAGTGGTTTATATCAACGGCAGGTTTTGCATTTTTGGGGAATCAGTATCATCTGAACGTGGGTGGCGATGATTTTTATATTACAAAATAATACACAGGAGATTAAGATATTAAGGAAACAATACGTGTAGTATTAAGCTAGTATCAAGCTTGTGTTTTGACAGAAACATAAATTGTAAATAAAATGTAAATTTTGCTTCTGAGAGATTGTTTTTTTCCTGAGAGATGAATATAATAAAATTAACAGAACCCAACACGCCTCTCAACGATGCGGACCACGTTGGGTCTTTTAATTTTAAGGAGAAATGTCAAATGGGAGATATGAAACAGCATCAGCCGCCTTTGACAATTGAGGAACAGATAGAAAATCTTAAGAGTATAGGGTTAGTTATCAAAGATGAGGAATATTGGAGAGGCACTATATGAAACCAAGGACAGCAAAGAGTATGGAGCTATATGATATATTGCTCAGGCGCGGGTATCCGGAGCCGTTTTGCGATGAGATAACGAAAAACCTAAATACCGACTGGACAGCTCAAAGGATGATAGGATATCTGTCACACTATAAAAAGCTTCCCATGGAAGAAATCGCTGATGAGATGCTTGCGATACTCAGCGACCGCAATCGCATAATGCAAAAGCATGAGCTTGAGGAGACGAATGCAAGATGGAATGAATACTTAAACAGATAAAGTCAGGAGGATTCACATGAGAGTACTGAATATCGAAGATGATACATTTAAACATAATGATATATGCAAAGCCCTGTCAGGATGTGGGATTAAAGATGTCAAATGGTCCAATAATCTCGCGGATGGGTGGAAACAGATTAAAAACTCAATAGATAGTAATAATCCGTATGATCTGATAATTACTGATATGTATTATCCTGGCGAGCCGGGCGGCAGAGAGGAACAATCAGGAGATGTTCTGATTGACAGAGTGATTAAGAACAAAATCACAATACCTGTAATTCTCTGCTCCAGCGTGAATCTCAAATACCCGGAAATATATGGCTGTGTTTATTATAGCAGGGAAAGAAACTGGGAGGCAGATATGCAGAAGCTTGTAAATAGTCTTGTGGCAGGATAATACTAATAAATCTCAAGCTTCTGATCAACCAGTGATTCACCTTCATATACAAGCTTAAGTGTGAAGAAATTTTCTTCATTTTCAAGCAGGAGCTTTAAGAAGATAGCGTCACCTTCCCAGGTAGGAAGTGTGGGCACGATAGTTTTATCCACCCATTTGAGGTCACCTTCGTTGCATGTGATAAGCTTGCCGGAAAATTCATCAGCGGTGAAAAGACACATCAATTCAGGCTCCTGTTTATCACTTATAAAAGTTATGAGTGCGCGGAAACGGTATGATGTGAGTGTGAGCCCTGTTTCCTCTTTGACTTCGCGGAGCAAGCATTCTTCGGGTGATTCACCATTCTCGGCGTGACCGCCAACACCAATCCATTTTCCTTCATTTATATCATTTTCTTTCTTAATACGATGAAGCATGAGATATTGTCCATCGTGTTCTATGTAGCATAGAGTAGTTATTTTCATGATGTACCTCCGTCAGATGATTATAACATAAAATGTGCGGGGGAAGACAGGAAAAATATCTATCTGCATAGCAGCCTAAATTTTTCGTTAAAATTTATAATAAGCTTATTTATTCCCGAATAAATTGCAGACACCCCCTGTAAAGTAGTATAATAACAACAATTAATAAAGCTAATTGCACAAACTGGAATTGGCAATAAGCATGAAAAGAGGTTTACACTATGGACGTAAGAAAAATGAGAAACGAATTACTGGGAAAGCGCCTTGTGGCTGCGCTTGAGTCGCGCAACATGGAGGCATATTATGTCGAGACAAAGGAAGAGGCTGTTAAGAAGGCACTTGAGCTGATTCCAAAGGGCAGCTCAATCAATATGGGCGGTGCCACATCGGTGAAGGAATGTGGCCTGTATGAGGCCCTCTCAAACGGAGAATATCAGTTTTATGACAGGGACAAGGTGTCTACGCAGGAGGAGAAGCAGGAGATAGCGTTAAAGGCATTTACATCGGATTATTTCCTTGGAAGTGTCAATGCTATGAGCGAGGATGGCGTATTTATCAATATTGACGGAAATGCAAACCGTGTGGCTGCATATGCTTATGGACCGAAGCATGTGCTTCTTATAGTGGGCATGAACAAGGTCGTAAAGACTGAGGCAGACGCTATGAGCCGTGCGAGAAATGAGGCTGCGCCAATAAACGCACAGCGCTTTGGCATCGACACACCATGCTCTAAGAACGGCACCTGCTTTGACTGCAAGAGCCCGCAGTGTATCTGCTGTCAGATTCTGACTACACGCTTCTCAAGGGTGAAGGGACGTTTCCAGATTATTCTTGTGGATGAGAATCTGGGCTTTTAGTAACTGTTCAGTACAGAAATATGCGGTACCGCATATTTCGTAAGAAAACGTATATTATGTAGGAGCAAGCGCCCATCAGCGCAGCTGATTCTTATGCGCTTGCGGCTCGCAACTGTGAAGGTACTGAACAGTTACGACTTTTAATATATTGACCCTCATATCATTTTTATGCATTATATGGAAACGAAACATACGGTCAGGAAATACACGGACAGGAAACATATGGACAGAAAACATACGAAAAGGAAATATACGAAATGGGATATTTAATTAGTGAGACAACAAAAGAGGAACGCGAGGCAATTGTGGCTGAGTCGCTTGGCAATATCGAGGCTACCTGCGATGGCTGCATGTCGGGACTTGCCGAGATGTATCAGGACTATATTGACGGAAAGAAGGAGCTTCGTGAGATAAATATGGAGTTCAACGCCAGGTATGTACACGGAGAGGATATGCCGGGGCGAAGCGGCTGCGGATATAAGTAATGTGAAGCGGTTTGGGATAATTACCGAAGCTTAATGATATCAGGGAGACGCAGATGATTTCATGCAGGGATGTTAACAATTTACAAATGGACGGAATGGAGCTTGTGGCGGGAGCAGCAGGGCTCGACCGGATTGTGTCATGGACGTATCTGGTGCAGACAAAGCCTTATAAGGATCATATGAATCCGGGCAACTTTGCGCTGCTTGTGGTAGATTACAAGAGATTTTCCATGGACGAGGCATATGATGCCATGGTTGAGCTGAATGAGCTGGGGATATCGGGCTTTGCGATTTCGGTTGTGGAGGACAGGGAAGAGGCACCACAGAGGATGAAGGACAAGGCTGATGAACTCAAGCTGCCGTTGTTTTATATCCGGTGGGAGGGAGCTACTTTTGTAGATATTGCGCAGAGCGTCGGAGAGCTGCTTTTAGAGACCAGTGTGGATAATAAAAGGACCGGGGACTACCTGTACAACCTGCTTTTTGGATATGAGGTAAATGATAAGTATATCGAGAAGATTTCTGCACAGTTTGGTCTGACTTTTGACCGGCCGTACAGAGTGGGAATCATCGTGATAGACCGCAAATACGGAGTGAATCTGGAGCAGGACGAGCACACATATACATACTATACCGACTGCCTGAACCGCGAGGTTATCCATATGAAGAAAACGCCTATGTATATGAGGTTTTTAAACAAATTTGTGCTTCTTTTTGAGGAGACAAAGGATATGGAGACAGAGCATCAGATTGAAAGTATACTTGGTGACTTAGACAGTCGCGCACCATTTGCAGGGCTTATTCACAGCACATGCATACTCGGTGCTGCATACAGGAAGCCTGCGGATTTTGGCAAGAGCTATCAGGAGGCGAAAAATCTCATCCCCAAAAAGGATATTTTACCCAATCCGACCAACAAGAAGGTAATCAGTGCTAGCTCCATGGGCATATACAAGTATATGTTCAACAGTGGCAATCAGCAGGAAATCATGGATTATTGCAACGAGAAGCTAAAGCGGCTTGAGATGTATGACAATGCAAACGGCTCGTTTCTCATAGATACGCTGCTCAATTATTATATGTGTGGCTTTAATGTCGGAAAAACGGCACAGATGATGTACGTTCATCGTAATTCCCTGCAATACCGTCTGAAAAAGATAGAGGAAATACTGGAAATCAGCCTTGATGACTCGATGGAATATCTGGATGTAGTTAATTGTATTCTTGTAAAAAGGCTTATGTTTAATTAGTTACTGTAAAAATGCACAAACAAATTGTGCAAAATTAACATTGCAAAGCTGCTTCATTAAGTTTATTATACGAACTAAGCAAAGGCGCTGGAGAAAAACTCCGGCGCCTTTTCGTATTTCAATAATCAAGGAGGAAAAGCTTATGATGAAGAGAAGTAAGAAATTTGCAGCATTGATATTGACAGGTGTAATGGCAGCGACAACATTGTTTGGATGTGGTTCGTCATCAGGAGGAGCTGCCTCAGATAGCTCAGCGGCAGACAGCTCATCAAATAAGGTTTTAAAGGTTGGTATGGAATGTGCATATGCTCCATTCAACTGGACACAGGATACAGATACCACACCGGACGGCAGCAAGGCAGTCAAGATAGCAGGCTCTGATTACTATGCATACGGCTACGATGTAGCAGTGGCACAGAAGCTTGCAGACCAGATGGGAATGGACCTTGAGGTACATAAGGTTGAGTGGTCATCAATCGGTATCTCACTCGATGCAGGAGATTATGACTGTATCATCGCCGGTATGGGCAAGACAAAGGAAAGAGAAGCGTCATACGCATTCACAGAGCCTTATTACTATAGAAACAACTGTATTGTTGTTAAAAAGGGCGGCAAGTATTCAACTGTAAAGGGTCTTTCAGATCTCACAGATACAGGCTGCAAAGTAACGACACAGCTTGGAACAGGCTGGATTCCACTTTTAGACCAGATAAAGGGTGCTGAGCAGTCAGGAAACTTTGAGACTACATCAGAGTGCTTCCTCACAATATCAAACGGCAGCGCAGATGTATGTGTAATCGATGTTCCGACAGCAGAGTCAGCGGCACTGACAAATGATGATTTACAGATTATCGAGCTGGATGAGAATGATACATTCACAGGTGATGATGAAATGGTAAATGTATGTATCGCAACAAGAAAGGATGATACAGCACTCAGAGATAAAATCCAGGATGCTATGAATGCAATCGGCTGGAATGACAAGGCAAAGATGGATGAGCTGATGGATCAGGTTCTGACACAGCAGCCGGCAGCCAACTAGTTGTTAGAGATTTATCTGATTCACGAAAAGATGAAGGACTGTGGGATGATGTTATATCGCATCATCCCACAATAGTCTGATAAACCGGCGTAAGCTGGGGATTAGAGAGATAAAAGTGAGGTAGCAGTATGATGATAAGTAATCCAAGTAATTCGTTAGAATGGATGGTATTTCTGGCGCAGAAATATTCAAGCATGTTTATCAAAGGAACCTGGCTTACGCTGTACATATCGGTAGTTGGTACATTGCTTGGCTTCGTATTGGGATATATCGTAGGCATAGTAAATGATGTAAAGATTAACGATGGTGACAACATCGTAAAAAAGGTCCTTATACGTATAGTAAAGGTGATATTTACAGTTTATGTTGAAGTATTCAGGGACACACCAATGATAGTTCAGGCGATGATTGTGTACTATGGAATACGCCAGATGGGCTATGAAAGCCTGACACCTGTATTTGCAGGTATTCTCGTAACTGTATTAAATACAGGTGCCTACATGGGAGAGACAGTCAGAGCAGGAATCGGTTCAATAGATATGGGACAGCGCGAGGGCGCATGGGCCATGGGAATGTCACCGTTTAAGACAATGCTCTATGTAGTTTTGCCGCAGGCATTCAAGAATATCATTCCTGAGATGGCAAATACATTCCTTTTAAATCTGAAGATGACATCAGTACTCAATGTTATCGCTGTGCAGGAGCTTTTCATGGCTGCCAAGACAGTCGGTGGAAACTACTACAAGTACTTTGAGTCATATCTGGTCATCGCGGTAATTTATTTTGTACTTTGCTTTGTATTTGATAAGCTCTTCAAGCTGATTGAAAAGAAGCTGCAGGGCAAGATGGACTATGCACTCGCAGTTGAGTACATGGACAATGAATAGGAGGCACAATATGAGAGAGACAGTAATTTCAATTAAGGATTTAAGCAAATCATTTGGTGATCATGAGGTACTTAGAAAGATTGATATTGATGTGCATTCCGGCGAGGTCATCTGTATTGTGGGCTCCTCAGGTTCGGGAAAATCAACACTGCTTAGGTGCATCAACAAGCTTGAGAAACAGACCTCAGGAAAGATTTTATATCACGATAAAGAGGTCAGAAATGTACAAAAGGATATCAATGATTACCGTTCAAAGGTGGGAATGGTGTTCCAGTCCTTCAATTTGTTCAACAATATGACAGTGCTCCAGAACTGTATGCTTTGTACAAGAAGGGTGCTTCATCTGCCAAAGCAGGAGGCCTTTGACAGGGCAATCACACATCTGAAGGCAGTCGGCATGGCTCCTTATATCAATGCAAAGCCATCGCAGCTCTCAGGAGGACAGAAGCAGCGAGTTGCCATTGCCAGGTCACTCTGTATGAACCCGGAGGTGCTTTTGTTTGATGAGCCGACCTCGGCGCTTGACCCTGAGATGGTCGGAGAGGTGCTAAATGTCATGAAGGACCTTGCGAGGACAGGACTTACGATGATAATCGTCACACATGAGATGGCATTTGCCAGAGATGTTTCTACAAGAACTATTTTCATGGACTCAGGATATGTGGCAGAGGATGCAGCACCGTCAGAGCTGTTTACAAATCCTAAGAATCCAAGAACAAGAGAATTCTTAAGCAGATATCTGGCAGGCTAGATATGGTTGGCATTCAGAAGGAGGAAATGATAAATGGATAATTTTGTAGTAACCTTTGCCAGAGGATTTGGAACAGGTGGAAAAGCAATAGCATCACAGCTGGCAAAAGAGCTTGGAATACACTGTTATGAGAACCGTATTCTGACTCTTGCAAGCCAGCTGAGCGGACTTGACGAGAATGTGTTTCAGGAGGTAAATGAGAAGCTGCGTGAAGAGGGCGGATTTACGAGCTTTTTGCGAGGGCTTCCAAGAGCAAAGGGATATATATCAAGAAATGAGAAGTTCAAATCAGATGACAGGCTCTTTGAGTATCAGAGCCAGATTATCAACGAGCTTGCAGACAAGGAATCCTGTGTCATAGTAGGAAAATGTGCCGACTATGTATTAAAGAACCGCCCAAATGTAGTGAGCATATACATTGAGGCACCGCGTGCATTCTGTGTGGAGCGCACCATAGCCAATATGGGTGTGACACCGGAGGTGGCAAATGCCACGATTGAGAGAACAGATAAGTTCAGGGCAGATTATTACAAGTACTATACACACGGAAATTACTGGACCAATCCGGTGAACTACGACCTGACACTAAACAGTGAGCGTGTCGGTGTGGAAAACTGTGTGAAAACGATAGAGCAGTATATGATCATAAAGGGCTTTATCAAGGCTGATATGATTAAGCCGGTGGGAGAACTCAAATAAAAAGTATATAACAAAAAATTGCAGCTCGTGTATCGAGCTGCAAATTTTTTTATTATTATATAGATATGTCTATCCAAGCAAAGCCTTATCAGAAGCAAATTCCTCGCCGGAAACCTCCTCAAACTTCATGAGCAGATCCTCCACAGTGAGGTTTTTCTTTTCCTCGCCTGAGATATTAAGGACAACCTGTCCGTTATTCATCATGATGAGTCTGTTGCCGTGAGCGATGGCATCACGCATGTTGTGTGTGACCATCATGGCTGTCAGGCTGTTCTCCTTGATGATTTTGTCTGTGAGAGTGAGCACCTTTGCGGCTGTCTTAGGGTCGAGAGCTGCGGTGTGCTCATCCAAAAGCAGCACCTTCGGCTTCTGGAGTGAAGCCATGAGCAGTGTAACAGCCTGACGCTGTCCACCTGAGAGCAGACCAACCTTTGAGGTCATTCGATCCTCGAGTCCCAGGTCAAGCTCCTTTAAAAGCTCGTGGAAACGCTCCTTTTCAGCCTTTGTGATGCCCCAGCCAAGACCACGGCGCTTTCCACGGCGTGCTGCAAGTGCGAGGTTTTCATCAATCTGCATGGTTGCGGTAGTTCCTGTCATTGGATCCTGGAACACACGTCCCAGAAATGATGCACGCTTGAACTCAGGGAGTCCTGTGACATCCACTCCATCGATGAGAATTGAACCATCGTCCACAGGCCATGTGCCTGCAACGGCATTGAGCATGGTCGATTTTCCGGCACCGTTTCCACCGATAACAGTGACGAAATCGCCCTCCTCAAGCTTTAGATTTACACCATTAAGGGCATGCTTTTCATTGATTGTGCCCGGATTGAAGGTTTTATGTACGTTTCTAATCTCTAGCATTTATTTGCCCTCCTTTGTGTTAAGTGCTGCGGCAGAGCGTTTGCCGGCCTTTTTGAAGGAGGCCTTGCTCTTGCCCTTCAGGTAAGGCACTGCAAGGAAAATTGCCACGATGATTGCAGTGAAGAGCTTTAAGTCATCACTTGGCATCTGCAGCCACAGAACAATTCCGATTACAATGTAGTAAACAATTCCACCAAATATGACAAAGATAAGCTTTCCCATGAAATTCATGTGCTTTCCGAGGATTGCATCGCCGAGCACCTCACCGATGATAACTGCGGCAAGACCGATGACGATTCCACCACGGCCCATGTTTACATCGGAAAAGCCTGAGTACTGTGAAAGCAGGCCGCCTGAGAGCGCTACAATTGCATTTGAAAGCGCAAGACCGATGAGCTTCATGTTGTCGATGTTGATACCTTGAGCCTTGCTCATTGCAGGGTTGCAGCCTGTGGCACGGATAGCAGAGCCCTGCTCTGTTCCGAAATACCAGTAAAGCACCGCGATAATTACAACCGAGAAAATCACACCGACAATTATCGCATGTGTCAGGTTACGCGATGAAAGCACCAGATTATATTTATCTGCGCTAAGTGCCTGGTTGGCGTGGCGCTGCATGATATTTAAGTTGATAGAGTAGAGAGCTATCTGTGTAAGGATTCCTGCCAGAATCGGAGGAATGCCGAGCTTTGTATGTAAGAGACCTGTGCAGAGTCCTGCGAGCAGACCGGCAATACATGCGCAAAGCAGTGAAACCCAGATATTGTAGCCGTTAATCGTCATCATAACGGTTACGGCACCACCTGTTGCAAATGAGCCATCAACCGTCAGATCTGCGAAGTCCAGAAGTCTGAAAGTGATATAAACACCGAGTGCCATGATACCCCATATCAGACCCTGGGCTATATTGCCCGGAAGGGCATTGGTGAATGCAACCGGATTTAAGGTTGCAAAATAATTCATTAGAATCATTTTATTAAATACCTCCATAGTGCAGCTGTTTATTCAGCTGAGATTTCCTCATAGCCGTCAGGAACCGTGATTCCAAGCTCCTTGGCGCGGTCCGGAAGGTACTCCTTAGTGAACTTAGGAGCGCTCTTAACCTCCATAGTTTTGATGTCTGTACCATTTACAAGGATATCGTAAGCCATCTCACCTGTTGTGTATCCAAGGTCATAGTAGCTGATAGAAAGTGTTGCCACACCACAGCCCTTAGCGATTCCTTCCTCGCCAGCGAAGATAGGTTTCTTAGCCTGTGAAGCTACATTGTTGATAGCCTCTGTACATGAAGCAGCAGTGTTGTCAGTTGGGATGTAGATTGCATCAGATGCATCACATGCACTCTGTGTTACTGCAGCAACATCATTTGAATCAGAGAAGGTGTACTCTTTTACAGTGTATCCTTCGTCCTCAAGGTATTTGGTAATAGTTGTTGACTGGTAGATACTGTTTGGCTCAGATGAGCAGTAGATGATACCGATGTTCTTTGCATCCGGGAAGAGCTCCTTGATGCATTTAGCCTGCTCATCGAGTGGAGCGAGGTCTGTAGTACCTGAAATATTCTTTCCTGTAGTGCCTGACCAGTCTGACATATCAAGAGCTGTAGCGTAGTCTGTGATAGATGTTCCGAGAATCGGAATAGAGTCTGTGGCTGCAGAAGCGGCCTGAAGAGCTGCTGTAGCATTTCCAAGGATAAGGTCATAGTCGTTTGTGACGAACTTGGTGCAGATTGTAGAGCATGTAGAAGCATCTCCTGCGGCATTCTGCTCGTCAAATGAGACATCGTCTCCGAGCTTGTCCTTTAATGCATCCTCAAAGCCCTTTGTAGCGGCATCGAGAGCCTCGTGCTGTACGAGCTGGCAGATACCTACCTGATATTTGGCATCTGAGTTCTTACCTGACTGTGTGCCACCGTTTGCTGAACCGGAATCTCCGCATCCGGCAAGTCCAAGAACCATTGTTCCTGCAAGAACAAGTGAAGCTAAAATTTTAGATCTCTTTTTCATGATAATTCCTCCTTTTATCAGCGCTTTAAAGCGTTGATGTATCAATTAGGTAAATTATATTCACTTATTAATGAGAAGTCAAGAGAAGATGAGGAAAAAGTAGGGTTTAATATATATAAATGATGGATAATAGGCTATAATTGAAAATAAACATAGCATCAACAAAACAGTAAAGGAAGAAAACACTTTGATAAATATAGCGATATGTGACGATGATTTAGTCTTTGCGTCAAAAATGGAAGCAATATCTTAAAAAGTGGAGCTTATGGTCTCCATTTGTTTCGCTGTGGTTAGGGAGCTGTTTTGTGGATTTCAGCGGTTTCAGCTACTTTTTTGGAGATTTTTCCGGCTGTTTCGCTGGGATTGGGGAGCTGTTTTGTGGATTTCAGCGGTTTCAGCTACTTTTTTGGGGATTTTTCCGGCTGTTTCGCTGTGGTTAGGGGAGCTGTTTTAGGAATTTCAGCGGTTTCAGCTACTTTTTTCCAGAATTTTTCCAGTTTTTGGACTGGATTGGGGAGCTGTTTTAGAAGTTTTATGGATTACAGCTACCCAAGGCCTGTCAGCTATCAACATATGGCTATTGTACACTATGCTAATTTAGTGTGGGGATATTATGCTAAAGAATAAAAATGATGGTTCATACTGGATTTGTGGAGAGGGTGTTGGCACAGAACAAAAAACGGTTTCGGGAAAAACGGAGTATACAGTTACATGTAGCAGTAAATTTGTGCCGTATGAATTTCCTGCAAATGAATTTTCAAAATAAAATATGGCTGAAAGTAAAAATCCCCGGTAGTAACTACCGGGGATTCTCTGTCTATTCAGCTACAACCTTGGCAAATTTCTTTTTACCACGTCTGATAATGAGACCCTCGCCCTTGAAATCGTCGAGAGTGTATTTTGTAGAGATATCAGTTACCTTCTCATCTGCAACGGAAACACCGCCCTGCTGGATATTTCTGCGGCCGTCTCCTCTTGAATCGCAAAGTCCTGCTTTTACGAGAACAGAGATGATATCAAGCTCTCCGTCAGGGAAGTCCTCAGCTGTAACGGTAACTGTAGGCATATTTGCATTGTTGGCTCCGCCTGCGAAAAGAGCATGGCTTGCCTCTTTAGCCTTTGTGGCTTCCTCCTCACCGTGAACAAGCTTTGTAAGCTCGAATGCCAGGATTTCCTTAGCTTCATTGAGCTGTGCGCCCTCCCAGCTTTCCATCTTGTCAATTTCCTCGAGAGGAAGGAAGGTGAGCATTCTGATACATTTAAGAACATCGGCATCAGAAACGTTTCTCCAGTACTGGAAGAACTCGAAAGGTGTTGTCTTGTTAGGATCAAGCCATACTGCACCGGACTGTGTCTTGCCCATCTTCTTGCCCTCAGAGTTTAGGAGCAGATTGATTGTCATAGCGTATGCGTCTTTTCCAAGCTTACGTCTGATAAGCTCTGTTCCACCGAGCATGTTGCTCCACTGGTCGTCTCCACCGAACTCCATGTTGCAGCCGTATTTCTGGAAAAGTGTGTAGAAATCGTAGCTCTGCATGATCATGTAGTTAAACTCAAGGAAGGAAAGACCCTTTTCCATACGCTGCTTGTAGCACTCAGCTGTAAGCATACGGTTTACTGAGAAATGAGCACCAACCTCGCGGAGCACATCCACGTAGTTTAAGTCCATCAGCCAGTCAGCGTTGTTTACCATGATAGCTTTTCCCTCGCCAAAGTCGATGAAGCGGCTCATCTGTTTCTTGAAGCACTCTACGTTGTGGTTGATAGTCTCTGTTGTCATCATCTGGCGCATATCTGTACGTCCTGATGGATCACCGATCTGTGCGGTACCTCCACCGATAAGCACGATAGGCTTGTTTCCGGCCATCTGAAGTCTCTTCATAAGGCAAAGAGCCATGAAATGTCCAACGTGAAGGCTGTCTGCTGTAGGATCAAAGCCGATGTAGAAGGTAGCCTTTCCGTTGTTTATAAGCTCTTTGATTTCTTTTTCGTCTGTTACCTGCGCGATAAGGCCGCGGGCAACTAATTCGTCATAAATTGTCATGATTTTCCTCCTGATAGATTCAATTTGTATTCTGAAAAATAAAATATCCCCCTCATCCATTTAAGGACGAGGGGGATTTCTCGCGTTACCACCTTAATTTGCATCCTGCTCGCACAGGAATGCCTCCGTGAGTTGTCACACATTATTCGACATATATTATATAGTGAAAATAGCCGATTCTGCTAACACTCCGGCACTATAACGTGTGCCAATACGTTGCGGCTTATTAATCGAACCGGCGATATTTAACCATCCGGTATGACGTTCGGTGCAAAGCTCCGGGATGTATTCCAGATCTGTTTCCTTGCGCCTCTCACCTGCCGGCAGCTCTCTGTAAGTATTGCAGAAATGTACTTGTTCCCATCAAAGCCTGTTGAAATGTAATTGTGCTTCAATTGACGATATTATAGCTGTTTAAGAAGGGGTTTGTCAAGGGTGCAAAAAGCGGTGTATGAAAAGTATGAAAAGCTTTTTAATTATTGCACTCTGACCTGTGGTGATGTATACTTTGAATAACAAACAAACTTTGGTTATGAAAGGAAGAAAAAATGAGCATATATTATATTATTATGAGTATGATTGACGGCTTTGAGGCGTTTATCAATCTGGCAGTTATGGTACTGACAATTATTGCATCATGGATTATGTATGCAAAGGCAGGAGAGCCCGGCTGGGCGGCTATTGTACCGTTTTACAGCTCATACGTCAGATTTAAGATTGCAGGGAAAAAGAAGCTGTTCTGGGGATATCTTGTGGCTACTATCGGAATTATAGTGGGATGTATTATATTGATGTATGAGATTATTGCATCAGGACTTTCTGTTATGACATCCGATTATATGGGATCGTATTATGATTCTACCTATGGATATGGTGTAAGCAGTATCGGAAATCACATGGGCATGCTGATATTTGCGGTTATCCTGATTATTGCAGCAATGATTGTGGCATTGGTTATGAGTATCCTCTGCTGTGTCGGACTGTCACATGCGTTTGGCAAGGGAGCAGGATTTGCCTGCGGACTTATATTCCTCAATGTGATTTTTGTCTGTATTATTGCCTTCAACAAAAACATTGTTTATGTGGGAGATGGATACAATAGTAATAATAACTACTATAATCCATACGGTTCAAACGGATACGGTCAGCAGTATGGTCAGAACATGTACGGAAACGGAACAAATCAGCAGTACGGTCAGAACATGTACGGAAACGGAGCAAACCAGCAGTACGGCCAGAACATGTACGGAAATGGGGCAAATCAGCAGTACGGCCAGAACATGTACGGAAACGGAGCAAATCAGCAGTACGGCCAGAACATGTACGGAAATGGCACAGCTCAGGGAGGGGATGCTCAAAATTCCTACGGTACATCACAACAGCAGTCATGGAATGATGAGTATAACAACAAAGATTACGAATAAATAATAAGAATAAAGCGCATGAATAAAAGCTATAAATAAATGTTATAGTACAAAATTGTATCATTCTCTTGACATATAGAGTCAGAGGGCTATAATACAAAACAAGATTTAAATAAATATGTTCACCAAAATTCGTTGATGAGAACAAGGTCCGATTTGTATTTATTTTCAGAGAGCCTGTGGGCGGTGCGAACAGGTAATGGTCAGATTGGAATATCCTCTCTAAGAAGCGGGCTGAAAGCATTAAGTGTGTCTGTAAACCTCGCCGGTGTCCACCGTTATATGGAAAGCATATGCTGGTATGCAGAGTGTCACAGTAATACACTGTGGAATCAGGGTGGTAACGCGGATTATTTCGTCCCTTTTCAGATTATGTCAATCTGGAAAGGGATTTTTTAATTCCATAAAAGAGTTTTAGTGAGCAGAAAAATGTTAAGGAGGCTTACAATGAAAGCATTACAAAAAGTAAGTAAATTTTTATCAGACTACACATCGATAGTTGTCATAGCAATCGCCGTAGTCACATTTCTGGTTCCGAATCTGATGGCCTGGGTAAATCAGATGCTGTTTGTGGATCCGGTATCCAACAAGTTCACATGTCAGTCAATCATTATAGGAATCATCATGTTTAGTATGGGACTTACACTTACGACACAGGATTTCAAGATACTCGCACAGAGACCATTTGATATATGTGTAGGTGCGATCGCACAGTATCTTATCATGCCGTTTCTCGCATTTGGTATCTCAAAGGCATTGAATCTGCCTGACGGAATCGCACTTGGACTTATCCTCGTAGGCTGCTGTCCTGGTGGTGTTTCTTCAAACATTATGTCATACCTCTGCGGTGGTGATGTGGCATTCTCAGTTGGAATGACAACAGTTTCCACATTGCTCTCACCATTTATGACACCGCTTCTGGTATCATTTCTTGCAAGCGGAACACATGTCTCAATCAAGGCGCTTCCGATGTTTGTGTCAATCATTGAGACTGTAATCTTTCCTGTAGCGGTTGGATTTTTACTCAACTACCTGCTTGGAAAGAAAAAGGCATTTGCCGAGGCTCAGAAGGTCATGCCGGGTATTGCGGTGCTTGGCCTGGCATTCGTTGTAGGTGGTGTTGTATCATCACAGGGCTCAAAGTTCTTTACATCAGGAGTAGTAATTTTTGCGGCAGTTCTGTTACATAACGGACTTGGATATCTGCTCGGATACGGTGCAGGAAAGCTGGTAGGCATGAACACAGCCAAGAAGAGAACCATCTCTATCGAGGTTGGTATGCAGAATGCAGGTCTTGCCACAAACCTTGCTACCACTACAGCACAGTTTGCTTCAACACCTGAATCAGCCATCATCTGTGCAGTGTCATGTACATGGCATTCAATCTCAGGCACACTGCTTGCCGGAGCCTTTGCATTAAAGGACAAAATGGCTGCTAAAAAGGCAGAAGAAGCCGCTGAGACAAAGACAGCATAAAGAGAATGAATACCTATTATAACCGATTGGTAAATTAAACAAAAATTATAGAAATTAAAAATAAATTATGTATAAAATATTTATTGAAATTTGCTAAAAAAAGAGTAAATATAATATACAAATAAAATTAAGATAAACAAAAGAAAGAGGTAATAATATGAGTGGAATCTTAATGATGGTAATAGCCATTGTTGTGCTCGGTGGAGCATACTTATTATATGGCCGTTATCTGCAAAACAAATGGGGCATTGATCCAAATGCCAAGACTCCTGCCTACGAGATGGAGGACGGAGTGGACTATGTACCGGCCGATACCAATGTAGTATTCGGACATCAGTTTGCATCTATAGCAGGTGCAGGCCCAATCAACGGACCAATTCAGGCAGCTATTTTCGGATGGCTTCCGGTTCTGCTTTGGATATTAATTGGTGGTGTATTCTTTGGAGCTGTTCAGGACTTTGCATCTATGTACGCTTCAGTTAAGAACAAGGGTCGTACAATCGGTTACATCATCGAGGAGTACATCGGTAAATTAGGAAAGAAATTATTCCTGTTATTCTGCTGGCTGTTCTGTATACTTGTTGTTGCAGCCTTCGCAGATGTCGTAGCCGGAACCTTCAATGGCTTTGCTGCTGATAAAGCAGGCGAGGTTACAAAGGTTGTAGCCAACGGAGCAGTTGCAACTACATCAATGCTTTTCATCATAGAAGCAGTTGCACTTGGTTTCTTCCTTAAATACTCTAAGTTCAACAAATGGATTAACACACTTGTTGCAATCGTATTACTTATAGTAGCTATAGCACTGGGACTCAATTTCCCAATGTATTTAAACCTTAGCGTATGGCACATAATTATATTTGCATATATACTTATAGCCAGTGTTACACCTGTATGGGCACTGCTTCAGCCACGTGATTACCTTAACAGCTACCTGTTAATCTTCATGATCGTAGGTGCGATAATCGGTGTATTTGTTGCAAATCCTGCTTGTAACCTTGATGCTTTCACAGCATTTGCAATCCCTGATGCAAACGGAAACCCACAGTATCTGTTCCCAATCTTATTCGTAACAATCGCCTGTGGTGCAGTTTCAGGTTTCCATTCACTTGTATCATCAGGTACTGCTTCTAAGCAGATAAAGAATGAGAAGAACATGCTTCCTGTTTCATTCGGTGCCATGCTTATGGAGAGTATGCTTGCAATCCTTGCACTTATCGCAGTAGCATCATTCGGTAAGGGAGAGGCAGCAGCTCAGGGACTTACAACACAGCCACAGATTTTCGCAGGAGCTATCGCAAACTTCCTGTCAGTAATCGGTTTACCACACTCACTTGTGTTCACACTGATTAACCTTGCTGTATCAGCCTTCGCTCTGACATCACTTGATTCAGTAGCCAGAGTCGGACGTCTGTCATTCCAGGAGTTCTGGCTTGATTCAGACACAGATGATGACAATATGAGTCCATTTGTCAAGCTGATGACAAACAAATACTTTGCAACAATCATCACACTGGTACTTGCATTCCTGCTTACAAAGGTAGGCTATGCAGAGATATGGCCACTGTTTGGTTCAGCTAACCAGCTCTTATCAGTACTTGCACTTGTTGCCTGCGCAGTATTCTTAAAGAAGACAAAGCGTCAGGGCTGCATGCTCTGGATTCCAATGGTATTCATGATGGCAGTTACATTTACTGCACTTGGCATGACAATCTACAAGCTTACAAAGGCATTATTCTCTGTAGGACTTGACCTTGGAAATTCATTACAGCTTATATTCGCAGTATTACTGCTCATCCTTGGTGTGCTTGTTGCAATTCAGGGTGTGAAGAAGCTCTGTGAGAAATCAGAAAGCAAGAAAGCTGCAGCTTAAGAAGTAAAATATAATGGGAGCCTGATATCAGGCTCCCAATTCTCTGTCCTTTCCCATGAAAAATACTGCTAAAGCTTCCGGACCAACATGGCTTCCGGTGCAGAAATCATAGGTGGTATTTATCACATCGCGCACCTTTATGCGCTTTTTAATCTGTTCAATCACATAGAGCGAATCTTCATATGCGTCAGCATGTGCCACTCCGATAATCTGATTTTCAGGGTCTGTAATGTTGTCACATAACAGATTGACAAGCTCATTTAATACGGCTTTTCGGCCACGACATTTTCTGAACTGTACAATATATCCGTCTTTGCTGCCCCTTAGGATAGGCTTGATACTTAGCATGTTGCCAACCAAAGCGGTGGTTCCGCTTAATCTGCCGGTTCTTGCAATATACTTTAAATTGCCCACGGTAAACACACCGTTTAATCTGGCAGGATAGGTCTCTATCGTGTCAGCCACCTCATCAAAGCTCATGCCCTTCTCACGCATTTCGCTGGCGTATATTGCGAGAAGTCCCTGTCCGAGGGAAGCATTTAATGAATCCACCAGGCGTATTTTTCTGCCGTTGCTGCAATCATCAAGGACAGCATCGGCTGCGACACGGGCTGAGTTGTAGTTGCCGCTTATGTTTTTACTGAGGGAGAAATACAGGATATCCTTGTCAGCTTCAATGATTTCCCTGAAGGTATCCTCAAAGATTCCGCTGCTGATAAGTCCGGTCTTTACCTCGGCACCTTCTCTTATAGCGTCATAGTATTCCTTACCCTTTGCCCGCTCCTGTTCCGGTGTGAGGTCAGGCTCAAAGCAGGTCATTTCCTTTCCGTTGACAAGGTTTACAAATGATAGCACCTTGATTTTATATTTTTTACATAGCTCTGCAGGAATGTTTGCCGCAGAGTCAACAATTATTTCAAACATATTTACCCTCGTATTTCTATAATAATTGGTTAACTGTAGTTATGCATCACATACATTGCAATTATATGCCATTAATATATGTGGTTGCAAAGGATAGTATATGTAGTTTTTGATACTATGTCAATGACTTTTGCTATGTTTAGTAAAAATTTAGAATATTTAGATAGAGTTATCAGGGATGTAGTGTTATAGTAGAAATAATAGATATATAGATTCAATGAAACAGAGGAAAAATATGAGTGATATAAAATTAGGCTGTCACGTAGGCATGGCAGGAAAAGATATGTTTCTGGCATCAGCCAGGGAAGCAGCGTCATATGGTGCGAATGTGTTTATGCTCTACACCGGGGCACCACAGAACACGAGAAGAAAGGAAATCTTTGAGCTCAACATAGACGCAGGCTGGGAATATGCACATGAGCATGGGATAAATGAGATAGTGGTCCACGCGCCATACATCATAAATCTGGCAAACACCGTAAAGCCTGAGACATACGAGCTGGCAGTGGAGTTTCTGGAAAAGGAGATAGTAAGGACCGCGGCAATGAAGAGCCGCATACTGGTGCTTCATCCGGGAAGTCATGTAAATGCCGGTGAGCAGGCTGGAATCGCACAGATTGTAAAGGGACTTAACACAGTGCTCAATCAGAATGATGACGATGTGTTTATCGCACTTGAGACGATGGCAGGAAAGGGCAGTGAAATAGGCCGTTCCTTTGAGGAGCTTAAGGCAATCTATGATGGAGTGGACAGGAAGGAAAGGCTGCGTGTCTGCTTTGATACGTGCCATGTAAATGATGCAGGATACGATATTGTGAACCATTATGATGAGGTTTTTGCAGAGTTTGACAGGGTGATAGGGCTTGAGCAGATAGCGGTATTTCATGTGAATGACAGCTTAAATCCTCTCGGAGCACACAAGGACAGGCATGCAAATATAGGCAAGGGAACCATCGGCTATGATACACTGCACCGCCTGGTGCATGATGAGACCTTTGCAAATGTACCAAAGATTCTGGAAACACCATGGCTTTGTGAGGAGAGCTCTGCGAAGAAGACTATTCCTCCTTATAAAGAGGAAATTGAATGGCTTCTTAAATAAGAAAGTGGCTAAAAATGTATGGAGAGGTTTGGTATTACAGACAGTAAGATAATGGAGGCATAATAGATGAAGGAAAAAACCTACGAGGGAACTAAAAAAACACAGAATGGTTTAAAGAGAATGTTTTTTTCAGCGCTTGCGATATTATTGCAGGCAGTTTTCATGGTCTATATGTTTACAAGGCTAAATGAATATGCGGCAGCAATAAACACGACCACAAGCGTCCTGGCAATCATACTTGTGCTCGGACTGTACAATCGTGAGCAGACCGCATCCATGACTACACCGTGGATTATACTGATACTGGCATTTCCGATAATGGGAGTGTCACTTTACCTGTTAGTCGGACTAAACGGCGCACCGAATAAGATGCGTGCACGGTTTGAAGAGGTGGATTCCATGCTTCTTCCATGTCTGCCTGAAAACGCAGACATACTATCCGATATGTATGAAAAGGTGCCACAGGCAGCGGGAATTTCAACATACCTGGCAAAAAATGCACTATATCCGGTATATCAGAACACTGATGTGACATATTATGATCAGGCATCAAAGGGACTAGAAGCGCAGCTTAGCGATTTATCAAAGGCCAGGAAATTTATTTTCATGGAGTATCACGCCATAGAGGACAAGGAATCGTGGCACCGTATCCAGAAGGTGCTTACGGAGCGCGTGCAGGCAGGAGTCGAGGTCAGGGTGTTTTATGATGATATGGGCTCAATCTTTTTCATAGACAGGGATTTCTCGGAAAAGATGGAGAAGCTTGGCATCAAATGCAGGGTGTTCAACCCGGTTGCACCTGCCTTTAACATGTTTTTAAACAATCGTGACCATAGAAAAATCACGGTAATTGATGGAAAAATCGCATATACCGGCGGTTATAATCTGGCAAATGAGTACTTCAACGTGACACACCCATACGGAATCTGGAAGGATACGGGAATCAGGCTCGAGGGAGATGCTGTCAAGTCGTTTACCATCGCATTTCTCGAGATGTGGAATGCATCAGAGCGCAAGGTACCGCGCGAGGTGGATGTATCGCAATATCTGCTACACTATGATTATGAGGCAAAACAGAGTGGATTTATCCAGCCATATGCAGACAGCCCTCTCGATAACGAGCAGGTGGGTGAGGATGTCTATATCAGCATGGCAAACAAGGCACAGCGTTATTGCTGGTTTATCACGCCTTACCTTATCATTACCGATGAGATGAGCCATGCGCTGACACTTGCCGCCAAGCGTGGAGTTGACGTGCGCATCATCACGCCGGGCATACCTGATAAGAAACCAATATACAGCGTGACACGCTCCTTCTACAACCAGCTTGTGAAGCATGGTGTGAGGATTTTTGAGTGGACACCGGGCTTTTGCCATGCAAAGATGAGTGTGGCAGACGATATAATGGCAACCTGCGGTACCATAAATCTTGACTACAGAAGCCTTTATCACCATTTTGAAAATGGCTGTTTTATGGCGGATTGTGAAGTGGTGCATGAAATCAGGGATGATTTTATAAGGCTTTTCACTGAGTCAGCGGAGGTGACGGAGAAGTACAGGACAGGAAGAAGTGCAAGGCGAAGGCTGGGGCAGTCAATTATGCGGCTGTTTGCAGGGCTATTGTAGACTGAAAATAATGTGTATCAGGGAAGTGGGAGCATATGAGTGATTACGACAGCAAAATCATCAGAAAGCAGATAAGAGTGTACGGCTCTGTGCAGGGAGTAGGTTTCCGCTACAGAACAGAGCACGCGGCAGAAAGCGTTGGCGCAACAGGCTGGGTGAGAAATGACCCTGACGGCTCGGTATTTATGGAAATACAGGGCACAGAGGAGCAGATAGACAGGGTATTTGCAATGGTGAGTCAGGGTACTTATGTAAATATAGAGAAAATGGATGCCAAATCAATACCGGTAGTTGAGGATGAGCGGGGATTTCATACGAGAGAATCGCTTGGAGACTTCTGGGGACTATGGCACAGATAAACGGAGGCATCATATATGTTTTTTATGATGGGAATAACGGACGGCAGGAAGGACTTTGACTTCAATCAGGTCATTACCTGCGATGAATGTGGCAGGTATGGCAGGTATCAGGTGTATATGACATACATGGTGCTGTCACTGTTTTTCATTCCGTGTTTTAAATGGAACAGGCACTACTATGTGCAGACCACATGCTGTAATGCGCTTTACGAGCTTGATCCGGAAATAGGACGCAGGATAGCAAGAGGCGAGGACGTGGAGATATTGCCACAGCATTTGCAGCGTGTAAACCCGCAGTATGGTTATGGCTTTGAAAATGGAAGTGGAAACACAACAAAAAGATGCAGCAATTGTGGATATACAACTACAGAGGACTTTGAATTCTGCCCAAAATGCGGCAGGAGGCTGTAATGTGTTTCACGTTCTAATGATAATATGCTTTTACGAATCGACTGCAATAAGGCAGAGGATGGAGCATAGAAAGAGTTTAACAAAATCGGTATTTGACGATTTGGTGGTAAAAATTATTCCTCTTCAACAAGTTTCACAAAATCATCTGGCAGAATTATCTTTGTTCCACCTGCCTGATAATCTTTTATATTTCTTGTGACAATATAATCCATATCTTTTCTGGATGCCACCTTTTCAACAACTGCATCCTCATAGTCACTGATTGCAGATGCAAGTGCATCCATGCAGTCATCCGCTGTAACCTCTAATATTCCAGTCAATGAATAAAGCTTTCCCATTATCATCTTTGCTGCTTCTATGTTATGCAAATGTTTCCTTATAAGATAATAGATGTCTGTTGCTGAACTTGCAGTAATGTACATTTCGATTGTATGATTTGCTGCCATAAGAAATATTTCTTCTGCACTTTTATTCCATGGCTCTCTTGAAGTCAGGGCATCTATTATCACATTTGTATCTGCAAGAATCCTCATCTATTTTGCACCAAGCCTTTCTTCTTTTGCTTCATTCAGGTCTGCATCCTTTGGTAAGATTCCAAACAGGGATTTTGCTACTTCTACTCTGTCCTGATGTGGATTTGTCAGTTTTGCCACTACCTTTCCGTTCTTTGTGATAAAAACATCTTCTTTTGCAGATAATAATAAATATTTTCCAAGATTATTTTTCAATTCAGTTGCTGTAATTGACATATCACCACTTCCTTTCTTCGTACTATTATTATACTCATTTTGTACGATTTTATCAATGTATTTAGCTGGAAAATATTACTCGGTGTACTAGTTGTATCCTACACATTATTATCCGGGGGATATTTGATGAGCAGCTTTTTATGTGTTTCACCAAATTCAAAATGTGCATTGAACGCTCTTGCCATTGACAACCCTATGGAGTATGCCCGGTTGGTCTTGGATAACGAGATGCAGGCTTGGGTGGATTAGGAAGATAGTTTAGATATATGGTAAATCAATCGCCTATTAGTGAGACAATAATTATTTTTACACAAACCAGCTTATTCGTGGTAGAATAAAACCACAGATAAGCTGGTTGTTTGTTTTGGAAGGAGAAATACATGGGGAAATTGCGTATAAAGCGGCTTTTGGCAATGCTTGCAGTATTATCCTGTGCATGTTGTCTGACAGCCTGTCAGGGCAACTGCGATGATGAGGAAGAATATGATGCAAAGCCGGTGATCTATCTCTATCCGGAGAGCAAAACGGACGTTACGGTGAAATTGGATTACGCCGGAGAACTGACTTGTACCTATCCTGCGTATCAGGATGGCTGGAATGTGTCTGCCAGCCCGGATGGGACACTGACAGATGCAGACGGACAAACCTATAACTACCTCTATTGGGAAGGTGAAAGCGGAGCAGACTATGATTTCTCCAGCGGATATTGTGTAGCGGGAAGTGATACCGCAGCTTTTCTGGAGAATGCGTTAAGTAAGCTGGGACTTACCCGGAGGGAAGCAAATGAATTTATGGTATACTGGCTGCCACTGATGCAGGACAATCCATATAATCTCATTGCTTTTCAGTCGGATGTTTATACACAGAACGCACAGCTTTCGGTTGATCCGGCTCCGGACACGCTGCTGCGGGTATTTATGGCGTGGAAGCCAGTGGGTGAAGCAGTGGAGATCCCGGCGCAGAACCTTAGTGCTCCGGAGAGAATCGGTTTTACTGTGGTAGAGTGGGGCGGTTGTCAGGTCAGATAATTGATTATCACCTGTATAATTTATGTTATAGTGGATAAACTCCATAATAATGAATGAAAACAACATTATTGTTCATTGTATATTCTGGAACTCTTCTATTAAAATAGTAGTAGTAATAGGAAAGGTAAGCGGATGCAATGAATAAAGAGCAGATTGGTCTGAGGATTAAGCTGGAAAGAACAAAACAGAATCTGACCCAGGAACAATTGGCGGAGATGGCTGATATCTCTTCTTCTTATCTGAGTGCAATAGAACGTGGTAAACAGTCGATCAGTCTGGATTATACCAACAGGATTGCAGAGGCATTGAAAATTCCGGTCATTGATTTTCTGACACATGAACCGGAAAGCAGATACGGAATGGAAGAAAAGCCTGCAGGCACGGACAAGATGGCTGTTTCAAACATAGAACGAAAACGTAAGATGGCAGAACTGGAAGAAATGATCAGCAGCAGGAATGACAGAGAATTTAATCTGATTTATGATGAAGTAGCACTTTTCATTTCAAAACTACAGTACTTCGGAGACAGGAGATAAGTAATTAAAAGGGAACGATGTAAAAAGAGATCCAACTGATTGTGATATTATCATATCAGGTTTGGATCTCTTATTTTTATAGCTTATAAGTCCATAGATATCTCCCATACAAATCGACGATTATTGACGAAAATGTCAAATAATAATATAATATTATGGACTGGTGGCTGAAGAAAAGCGGCTTTCGGTTCAAATCAAAGAGAAGACTGAGTGGGCGATATAGTGGGAGAATTGACAAAGGCTGAAGAACAGAAAAAAACTGAATTGGTATTTGATGATGGTCATATTGAAGCTATGGCGGAATACAAAACACCGGAGGAACTGTATCAGGATCTGATCACGCGTGTGAGAAGATACCATCCGAGTGATGATATTTCGCTGATCGAGCGTGCCTATAAGGTGGCGAATGATGCACATAAGGATCAGGCAAGAAAATCCGGAGAGCCATACATTATCCACCCGCTTTGTGTTGCAATCATACTGGCAGATCTGGAAATGGATAAGGAGACGATCGCGGCAGGACTTCTGCATGATGTTGTGGAAGATACGATCATGACGACAGATCAGATCCGGGCAGAATTCGGTGACGATGTGGCACTTCTCGTTGATGGTGTGACAAAGCTGGGACAGCTGCAGTATCAGGGCGACAAGCTGGATCTGCAGGCGGAAAACATGCGTAAGATGTTTCTCGCCATGGCAAAGGATATCCGTGTTATCATTATCAAGCTTGCCGACAGACTGCATAATATGCGTACCCTCAAGCATATGACACCGGAGAAGCAGCAGGAAAAAGCCAGAGAAACTATGGACATTTACGCGCCGATCGCACAGCGTCTTGGTATCATGAAGGTAAAGGTCGAGCTGGATGACCTGTCACTGAAATATTTACAGCCGGATGTATATTATGATCTGGTGGATAAGATCGCGGTCAGAAAAGTAGAACGTGAGAGATATGTACAGAATATCGTAGATGAGGTCAGTGCGCATATTGAACGTGCGGGCATCAAGGCAAAGATCGATGGCAGAGTCAAGCATTTTTTCAGTATTTATAAGAAGATGAAGAATCAGAATAAAACGATCGATCAGATCTACGATCTTTTTGCTGTCCGTATTATCGTGGATACGGTCAAAGACTGTTATGCGGCACTTGGTGTGATCCACGAAATGTACAAACCGATCCCAGGCAGATTTAAGGATTATATCGCCATGCCAAAGGCGAATATGTACCAGTCGCTGCATACGACACTGATCGGTTCTTCCGGTCAGCCGTTCGAGATCCAGATCCGCACCTATGAAATGCATAAGACGGCAGAATATGGTATTGCCGCGCACTGGAAATATAAAGAGGCTTCCGATGGTAAGAAGATCAATACCGGGGCCGAAGAAGAAAAGCTCTCCTGGCTGCGTCAGATTCTGGAGTGGCAGAGAGATATGTCGGATAACAGAGAGTTCATGAATCTGCTCAAGAGCGATCTGGATCTGTTCTCTGACAGTGTATATTGTTTCACCCCGACAGGTGATGTCAAAAACCTGCCTGCCGGATCTACTCCGATCGATTTTGCGTACAGCATTCATTCCGCAGTCGGTAATAAGATGATCGGAGCCCGTGTCAACGGAAAGCTTGTGACGATCGATTATGTTATCAACAACGGTGACCGTGTGGAGATCTTAACGAGCCAGAATTCCAAGGGGCCGAGCCGTGACTGGCTGAATGTTGTAAAATCGACACAGGCAAAAAATAAGATCAATCAATGGTTTAAAAATGAATTGAAGGACGATAATATCATCAAGGGACGTGAGCTTCTGCTTTCTTATTGCAAAGCAAAGGCGATCAATCAGGTGGATATCATGCGTCCGGAATATATGGAATCCATTATGAAAAAGTTTGGATTCCGTGACTGGGAATCCGTCCTTGCCGCACTCGGGCACGGCGGTCTGAAGGAAGGCCAGATCATCAATAAGATGAAGGAAATGTATGACCGCGACCATCCGAAGGAGCTTTCCGATGAGGAAGTGATCAAGGCAGTGGAGGAAAGTGCAGCAGCCAAGCAGATGCTGCCACGATCCAAGACGGAAAACGGTATTGTTGTAAAGGGCATTCATGATGTGGCTGTCCGTTTCTCCAAGTGTTGTTCTCCGGTACCGGGAGATGAAATTATCGGTTTTGTAACAAGAGGAAGAGGTATTTCTATCCACAGAACAGACTGTGTCAATATTATCAACTTGCCGGAGATCGAAAGGAGCCGCCTGATCGATGCAGAGTGGCAGGATGAGTCCATTGACGGAAAAGGAAGATACTTTGCGGAGATCACGATCTATGCCAATAACAGAAACGGACTGCTGGCAGATGTTTCAAGAGCCTTGACAGAGAAAAATATCGATATCCAGAGCATGAATACAAGGACGAGCAAACAGGGCGTTGCAACGATGAATGTAGCGTTTGAGATTTCTTCCAAGGAAGAGCTGAACAGAGTGATCGATAAACTGCATAATATCGAAAGCGTTCTTAGTATTGAGAGAACGACAGGCTGACAAATAAAAGGAGCACATAATTTATGAAGGTCGGAAAAATCATGCTGGGCATGTGCCAGACAAACTGTTATTACTTATATGAAGAAGGAAGTAAAGAAGCTGTTTTTGTAGATCCTGCGGATCAGGGAGCCTATCTGTATGAGCAGGTGCAGAAGGCAGGACTTCAGATCGTCGGTATTTTACTGACACACGGACATTTTGACCATATCTGGGGTGCGAATGAGCTGCGAAAGTTGTCCGGTGCTAAAATTTATGCGTTGGATGTGGAAAAGGCACTTTGTGAAAATGCCGAAACAAATCTGTCCGCACAGTGTGGCAGACCGGAGACCGTGATCCCGGACGTTTATGTAAGGGATGGAGAGGAGATCACACTGGCAGGTATGACGGCAAAGGTGATCGCAACACCGGGGCATACCGTCGGAAGCTGCTGTTATTACTTCGCAAAAGATAAGGTCCTGATCAGCGGCGATACGCTGTTTCAGGAATCTGTAGGCAGAACCGACTTTGAGACGGGAAGCTATTCCGCGATCATCCGATCTGTTAATGAAAAGCTGTTTTTACTGCCGGATGATGTAAAGGTCTATCCGGGACATGGCGGGGAGACAACGATCGGTCATGAGAAAAAATATAATCCCTTTGTACAATAGGAAAGAAGCATAAGATGATACAGGTTAAGATCAATAAAGCAGGATGGGAATATGACATTCATTCGCTGGTAAAGGCATTTTACCCGGAGGAGACGGTAAAGGTCCTGACACCGGAGAGCGTGGAAAAGAAGCCGGCAGAGAAACCTTTACAGACATTCACCATCACAGTAGAAGAAAAACAGATTACAATGAAGCCGGAAGGCGGGACTTTATGGACACTGAATACAGCGGACATCGAAAGAACTGCTCCGGCTTTCAAAAATGAGTTTAAAAAATTTTTATACAGAAGCCTTTCTGCATATACGGGCAAGAAGTTGCCTTGGGGTAACTTGACGGGTATCCGCCCGACAAAGATCGCAATGACGATGCTGGAGGAAGGAAAGGAAGAAGCAGAGGTTGCTGCTTTTTTTAAGCAGGAGCATTATGTCAGTCAGGAAAAGACAGAGCTTGCCATTGATATTGCAAAGCGGGAAAAGGCGATCTTAAGCCAGATCACACATGATGGCTACAGCCTTTACATTGGGATACCATTTTGCCCGACAACCTGTCTGTACTGCTCATTTACTTCTTATCCGATCGCAGCATTCCGGGAACGGGTAGAAACCTATATTGACTGCCTGATCCGGGAAATGCAGGAAACAGCAAGAATCTGCAAGGATAAAGTACTGGATACCGTGTATATCGGCGGTGGAACGCCTACCACTCTGGAGGCGGAGCAGCTTGACAGACTGATCCGGAATCTGAAAGAAATTTTTGATTTCAGTACGGTAAAAGAATTTACGGTAGAAGCAGGCAGAGCAGACAGCATTACAAGAGAAAAACTGGAGGTTCTGAAGAAATACGGTGTGACAAGGATCTCAGTCAATCCGCAGACCATGCATGATAAAACGCTGCAGCTGATTGGCAGAAGGCATACGGTAGGGCAGGCGGTAGACGCTTACCATATGGCAAGAGAGCTTGGCTTTGATAACATCAATATGGATATTATTTTAGGACTTCCGGGCGAGGATGAGGCAGATGTGGCAGAAACGATCCGTCAGATCGAGGCACTTTCACCGGATTCTCTGACCGTACATTCGCTGGCGATCAAACGGGCTTCCAGACTGCGCCGTTATATGGACGAGCATCAGGTATTTTCCATTCATAATACGGATGAAACGATGCGAATCGCAGCGGAGGGTGCACGCACGCTTTCCATGCAGCCTTATTATCTCTACCGGCAGAAAAATATGTCCGGTAATTTTGAAAACGTGGGCTATGCACGGGACGGGAAATATGGCATATACAATATTTTGATCATGGAGGAACTGCAGACGATCGTAGCCCTCGGTGCAGGCAGCATTACAAAGCGTGTCTTCCCGGATGGGCGCATCGAGCGGTGTGATAATGTGAAGGATGTTGCGCTGTATATTGAGAAGATCGATGAGATGATGGAGCGGAAGCAGAAGTTGTTCGCGGAAGAATAGTTGTGAGTGGGTAGTCGGTTGCAATAGCTGACTACCTGCTTTTTATTTTAATAAATTTTTGCCACACAAAATTGAATGAGAAAAAAACATGGGGTGAGTTATAATTTCGGTTATCGCAGATTAAGTGTTTCCTCTTCAGAAACCGGAAAAACAACCGATATACATTATATAAGAAGATTCTCAAAAGGATTTGAGACGGAATAAACTTCAAGGAGGAAGTAAATATGAGTATATCAGGTGTTTCTTATCAACAGGCAAATCAGGTCTATCAGAATACCCAACAGGCAAAAACTGAAAATCGGAAAGAGACAGGCAAAACGGCTTCTAAATCAGACACAGTCAAGGTGTCCGAGTGGAAGCCTGTTTCTGAGGGAAGTTCCCTTGCGCCAACGACAAAGGCGGGATACGGAACTGTTGTCGGAAATGTGGAGCTGTCGGACAAAGCAAAATCTTATTATGACAAGCTGAAGAACAAATTTCACGGAATGGATTTCATTCTGGTAAGCAAGGATATGAAATCACAGGTGGAAGCAAATGCCTCTGCTTATGGCAATGCCAGCAAACCGGTCGTTCTGATCGATGAAGAAAAACTGGAAAAAATGGCAACAGATGAAAATTTCCGTAAGAAATATGAGGGCTTGATCGCCATGTCCCAGAGCAAACTGATGAGCGCGAAAAACAGTCTGATAAGCAGCGGTGCAAAGGTCAAGAACTTTGGCATGCGCATCGGTGAGGATGGCAGAGCGTCTTTCTTTGCCACAGTCGAAAAGGCAAATACTGCACAGACTAAGGCACTGCAGAAAAGACAGGAAGCGAAAAAGGCAGAAAAAGCGAAGGAAAAGAAAAAGGCGGAAAAGGAAGCCCGGGAAGAGCGGATAGAAAAACGAAAGGATGAAGAAACGGAAAAGGCGGAGAAGGCAGAACAGCAGCAGCCGGAGTATCTGGAATTTCAGGCGGATACGATAGAGGATCTGGTGGATGCTGTTTCCGGATATGCTTATGATTTCGCGGAAAGAAATGTGCTGACAAAAGCAGAGAGCGAAGTTGGACAGAAATTTGATTTCCGGGGATGAGATCATGATATGAGCAGAGAAATATTGCTGTAATTGAAAAAAATGAATTGACACTTTGCCGATACAAAAATACAATAGAAATAGAGCGTAAGAAAAAAGCCTGTGAGAAACGGGCGAGGAACGAGGATTCATTTATGGATACGGTGAAGATAATCACGCTACTGCTTGGACTTTTGAGCGGCATTGCACTCTTTTTATATGGCATGAGCGTCATGGGAGACGGAATCAAGAAGGTGGCCGGTAATAAGCTGGAAACTCTTCTTTATAAGCTGACCAGCAATCCGGTAAAGGGTATTTTACTGGGCGCGGGTGTAACAGCTATCATCCAGTCTTCCTCTGCGACTTCCGTTATGGTAGTCGGCTTTGTAAATTCCGGTATGATGAAGGTTATACAGGGCATCAGTATTATCATGGGTGCCAATATCGGAACGAGTATCACAGGATGGATCTTATGTCTGTCCGATATCCAGGGAGCAGGCGGTATTGCATCCCTGCTTTCTTCCACCAGTATTGCTGCGATCATGGCAATTCTCGGTCTGCTGGTCAGGAGTATTTCAAAAAAAGATTCTTATCGTGCGATCGGGGATATCCTGTTTGGATTTACGATACTGATGATGGGCATGTCTGCCATGAAGACAGCAATGGAGCCATTGCAGGGTATTCCGCAGTTTACGGGACTTCTGACAAAGTTCTCCAATCCGGCGCTTGGTATTTTCGTCGGTATTCTCATTACCGCAATCCTGCAGAGCGCATCCGCATCGGTTGGTATACTGCAGTCGATCGCTATGTCCGGTTATGTGCCGTTTTCAGCAGCACTGCCGATTGTCATGGGTATTGGTATCGGTGCTTCCTGCCCGGTTCTGATGAGCGGTGTCAGCTCCAATAAAAACGGTAAAAGAACCGCGCTTGTTTATCTGATCAACGATTTATTCGGTATGATCATTTGTGGCAGTGTTTTTTATGCCCTGCAGGCGATCCTGACAGGTGGAAAACAGTTCGCTTTTATGGACATGCAGATGACTTCCGTATCCATAGCGCTTTTAAATACGGTATACCGTGTTGTGACGATACTGATTCTGGCACCGTTTATCAAACAGATCAACAAGCTGGTATTCTGGCTGATCAAAGAGACAGATGACGAGATGGAAGATCAGGCAGATTTTGACCTGCTCGAGGAACGTTTCCTGCGCAATCCGGAGCTTGCACTTGCACAGGTGCATACCGTTATGAACGGAATGGCAACAGGTGCACAGAAAAACGTCATGCGTGCCCTGCATCTGATGGAGCAGTATACAACAGAAGCCTATAATAAGATCCAGGATAAAGAAAAGATCATCGATAAATATGAAGATAAGCTTGGAACTTATCTGATGCGTGTCACGGCGACAGAGCAGAACCAGCAGCAGACCAGACAGAGTGCAAAGTTCCTGCATACGGTCAGTGATTTTGAGCGGATTGCCGATCATGCCTGTGGGATTTCCAGAGTGGCAAAGGAGATCAGTGAGAAGAATATTCAGTTTTCTGCAGATGCGCAGAAGGAATCTGAGGTGCTGATCGAAGCTGTGAAGGAGATCATGGAGCTGACTATTCATGCATTTGAAAACGATGATATAGAAATCGCACACAGAGTAGAGCCACTGCGTATCACGATCCGGCTGCTCTGCGGTGAGATCAAGAAAAATCATATCATCCGCCTGCAGAAGGGAAACTGTGATATCAATAACGGATTTGCCTTTAATGATCTGCTCAGCAACTTAGAGCGTATTGCAGCGCATTGTTCCAACATTGCGGTGGCAATGATCGAATTTGAAGCGGATGATTTCAATACACATGAATACTTGCGTGATATCCGTAAATCACCGGATTCACAGGTAATGACCGATCTGAATTATTATTCGGGTAAATATACGATCGAAAAAGAAAAAGAAGAAAAAGCCTGATAGGCAGCAAAAAGCTCCGCAGTATGCGGAGCTTTTTTTACGAACTGTTTTTATTTGGCATCTATATCGATGGGATCCTATGCAGTATCTGTTTCGATAGAATCCTATTCAGTATCTGTGGTAACGCCAAGCTCACGATCCTTTGCCATGTAGAAAAGGGCGATTGTATCCGGACCGACATGGCTGCCTGTGCAATAATCATAAGAGGTATTGATAAAATCACGCACCTTGATACGCTTCCGGATCTCCTCCATGACATAAAGAGAATCTTCATACGCATCAGCGTGGGCAATTCCTATGATCTGGCTTTCAGGTTCCACGATCGTATCGCAGACCAGATTGATCAGTGTATTCAGGGCTGCTTTTCTGCCGCGGCATTTCTTGAACTGTACGATATAACCGTCTTTATTGCCGCGCAGGATCGGTTTGATCTTTAAAAGATTGCCGACTAATGCAGCAGAGCCGGAAAGGCGTCCTGTTTTTGCCAGATACTTCAGATCGCCAACTGTGAAAACACCGTTCATTTTTGCCGGATATGTTTCCAATAGATCTGCAGCTGCATCGACTTCCATGCCCTGCGAGCGCATTTCACTGGCGTAGATTGCCAGAATTCCCTGTGCCAGAGAGGCGTTCAGGGAGTCGATCATACGGATTTTTCTGCCGCATGGCGGATTTTCCATTAAAGCCTCGGCTGCAAGTCTTGCGGAATTAAAGGTACCACTGATATTTTTGCTGAGGGAAAAATAAAGCACATCTTCATTTTGCTCCATAATGCTGCGGAAGCAGTTCTCAAAATCTCCGCTGGAGATCAGTCCAGTTTTGACATCCATGCCTGCACGCATTGCGTCATAATATTTTTTCCCTTTTTCCCGCTCTTCCTCCGGAGAAAGGGACGGATCGAAGCAGACAAGCTCCTTACCGTCTACATAATTTACAAAAGAGAGCACCTGAATCTGGTACTTTTTCACAAGCTCTGCCGGAATATTGGCAGCAGAGTCAACCACTATCTGGAACATATTGTCACCTGTATCCTTTTAAATTTTTCTGCCATAGATATGTAATGAGAAAACCATGACGTGCCATATTGTTTACAACATTATATGTAGTAATAAAAACCATGTCAAGAGGAGCGGAGATAAAAGTATCATTATATTGCAATATTGCATAACTGGAAAATAGTTTTCCTATTATGCGCAACCAGGTAAGAGAAAGGTAATAAATCCATGGATAAAGCGATAAAAAGATGATAATCCACGGATAAAGCAATAAAAAGATACCAATAACCCTTGAGAACAGATGAAAAAAGTAGTAAAATCAGACAATGTGAAACAATCAGGTAATCATTAGGAAAGAAAAGGGTAATTTATATGGCACTGAATAAGAAACCGGTAAACGGAATGAAGGATATTCTTCCGGAGGAAATGCAGATCCGTGATTATGTCATGGGTGTGATCAAAGAAAATTATCGTAAATTCGGCTTTACACCAATCGAAACACCGTGCGTGGAGAGCATTGGCAATCTTTGCTCCAAGCAGGGCGGCGAAAATGAAAAGCTGATCTTCAAGATCTTAAAGCGCGGCGAAAAGCTGAATCTGGAAACGGCAAAGGAAGAAAATGATCTGGTTGACAGCGGACTCCGTTATGACCTGACACTTCCGCTTTCCCGTTATTATGCAAATCATGCCAATGAACTGCCAAATCCGTTCAAAGCATTGCAGATGGGAAATGTATGGAGAGCGGACAGACCGCAGAAGGGACGTTTCCGTCAGTTCATGCAGTGTGATATCGATATATTGGGTGAGCCAAGCAATCTGGCAGAGATCGAGCTGATCCTTGCGACAACAACAACGCTTGGCAAGCTGGGCTTTTCCAACTTCAAGGTGCGTATCAACGAAAGAAGGATCTTAAAGGCTATGGCTGCTTATTCCGGCTTCCCGGAGGATCAGTATGATCTTGTATTTATCATTCTGGATAAGATGGACAAGATCGGTCTTGACGGTGTGAAGGCAGAACTGCTGGAAAGTGGCTTCACACAGGAAATGGTTGATAAGTACGGCAGACTGTTTGAAGGGATGCAGGCAGCAGACGATGCGATCGCTTATCTTGCCGGAGAGCTTGGCGATTATCTGGAAGAGGGCGTGGCAGAAAGCTTAAGCGAGATCCGTACAAGCGTCGATGCAACGGTTGACGGTAATTTTGAGATTGTATTCGATCCGACACTGGTACGTGGTATGTCTTATTATACCGGTACGATCTTTGAGATCGAAATGCCTGATTTTGGCAGCAGTGTTGCGGGTGGTGGCCGTTATGATAAGATGGTTGGCAAATTTACCGGAAAGGATACACCGGCGTGCGGCTTCTCCATCGGATTTGAACGAATCATCACGATCCTGCTCGATCAGGGCTTCCAGGTACCTGGCAGTGCGGAAAAGATCGCATTTTTAGTAGAAAAGGGCATGGATGCTGACCGCCTCTGTGATGTGATCGGCGAGGCACAGAAACTTAGAAGCGAGGGCAGACAGGTGCTGGTTGTCCGTATGAACAAAAATAAAAAATTCCAGAAGGAACAGCTGACAAAGGAAGGTTATTGTGAATTCCGGGATTTCTATAAAGAAGCACTTAAAAATTAGGAAGAGGAGAATGAAAAATGGCTGAATCAATGAAAGGGCTGAAAAGAACCCACAGATGTACCGAAGTAACAGCAAAAAACATCGGTGAGACAGTAACTGTCATGGGCTGGGTTGCAAAACAGCGTAATAAAGGCGGCATTATTTTCGTGGATCTGCGCGACAGAAGCGGTATCCTGCAGTTGATCTTTGAAGAGGATAAATGCGGCAGTGAGAATTTTGAAAAGGCAATGAAGCTGAGAAGTGAATATGTTGTTGCTGTTGTCGGCAAGGTGGAAAAGAGAGCCGGCGCAACGAATGAAAACCTGAAAACAGGTGATATCGAAGTGATCGCCGAGCAGGTTCGTATTCTTTCCGAATCAGAAACACCACCGTTCCCGATCGAAGAGAACAGCAAGACAAAGGAAGAGATCCGTCTGAAATACCGTTATCTGGATCTGAGAAGACCGGATCTGCAGAGAAACCTGATCCTGCGCAGTAAGATCTGTACGGAAGTACGTGCTTTTATGGCAAAGGAAGGCTTTATCGAGATTGAAACACCTATTTTAAATAAATCCACACCGGAAGGTGCAAGAGATTATTTGGTACCAAGCCGTATACATCCTGGCAGCTTTTATGCACTGCCACAGTCACCACAGCTGTTTAAGCAGCTTCTGATGTGCTCCGGATACGACAGATATATCCAGATTGCAAAATGCTTCCGTGATGAGGATCTCCGTGCTGACCGTCAGCCGGAGTTCACACAGATCGATATGGAGCTTTCTTTCGTAGATGTAGATGATGTAATCGATGTAAATGAGAGATATCTTTCCTACCTGTTCAAAGAGGTTCTTGGTATCGATGTGAAACTTCCAATCGAGAGAATCACATGGCAGGAAGCAATGGATCGTTTCGGTTCTGATAAACCGGATATGAGATTTGGCATGGAGCTTCATGATGTAAGCGATATTGTGAAGAACTGTGGATTCTCCGTATTTACAGGTGCTCTTGAAGCGGGTGGAAGCGTTCGTGGTATCAACGCGGAAGGCCAGGGCTGCATGCCTCGTAAGAAAATTGACAAGTTAGTAGAGTTTGCCAAGGGATATGGTGCAAAAGGTCTTGCATACATTGCAATCGCAGAAGATGGCACCAGAAAGTCTTCGTTTGCCAAGTTTATGACAGATGAGGAGATGGATGCTCTTGTAGCTGCTATGGACGGTAAAGCAGGTGACCTGCTTCTGTTTGCAGCGGATAAGAAGAAACTGGTTTATGATGTTCTTGGCGCACTTCGTCTGGAGCTCGCAAAACAGATGGATCTTCTTGACAAGAACGAATACCGCTTCGTATGGGTAACAGAGTTCCCGCTTCTTGAGTGGAGCGAGGAAGAAAACCGTTTCACAGCTATGCATCATCCATTTACCATGCCGATGGACGAGGATATCCCGCTTCTTGACACAGATCCGGGCGCAGTTCGTGCCAAGGCTTATGATATCGTACTGAACGGTAATGAGATCGGTGGAGGAAGCGTTCGTATCCATCAGGATGATATTCAGGAGAGAATGTTCAAGGAACTTGGATTTACACCGGAAGCTGCCCATGAGCAGTTCGGATTCCTTCTGGATGCATTCAAATACGGAGTTCCGCCTCACGCTGGACTGGCTTATGGCCTTGACCGTTTGGTTATGCTGATCGCCAAGGTTGACAGCATCCGTGATGTAATCGCATTCCCGAAGGTGAAAGATGCATCCTGTCTGATGACTCAGGCTCCCCAGCGCGTAAGCGAGGCACAGCTGAATGAGCTTGGACTGGAAGTGGAAAAAGAAGAGACAGAAGAATAAAAAAGACAGCAGAAATGTTATGATTGTTATAAAAAAATCCCGCTTTGACTGAATCGCCAGAGCGGGATTTTTTATGTGATCAGGAATCTTCTTCACTGTCTTCTACAGGGCTGGAGCTTAAGGTTCCGAACAGTGCCTGTCCGAATACAGAGCCTGCGTCCTCAAGCTTCCAGGAAGCTCCGTCGTTGATCAGGGTAAAGGTTGTGGTCACTGTTTTTTCTTCTTTGTTCTCCTTGATGGAGTCGATCAGAAGCTGGTAGGATTTGTCATAGCGCTTCTGGGCACCGTCGATGACCGCATCCGTAGAGGAAAGGTAATCATCTAACTGAGACTGATAGCTGTTTAAAATCGCCTCGCTGTCAAAGGTGGTGATATCCGCCTTTACAGAAGCGTGGTAGCCGGAAACAGAGGTTTCCCCGATGCTGTAGTTAAAAATGTTATGAACCTGTTCCACCAGGGCATTTGCAAGGCTGATCTTGTTGGGATCCTCTGTGCTTACAATAGAGTCGGCATTCAGGTAATTGGCCAGTTCCTCAGTGGACATATTTTTCAGCGTGTCCAGATACACAAGAAGGGTATCCTCAGGTGAGAGAATATCGGGATCCGACAGATAGTTCATAAGACCGCCTACCAGATCATTTTCCAGTGTGGTGGTACGCTTGATCTCCCATATGGTTTCCTCATTTTTTTCGGAGGCGGTAAGGGTGATGCTGCAGTTGCGTTCTACGGTCTGGTATTTGTTGGAGCTAAGAAGCTGGTTCAGAAGCATGTACCGGTCTTCCAGGGTGACGGTCTGGTCATCCTCTGTATCATCTGAAGCAGCCAGCGCAATTTCATGCTTCAGCAGCGCCTTGGAAAAATTCTCGGCAAGTGCCCGGGCATCCAAGGTAAACAGACGAAGGCTTACTTTGGCAATTGCTTTGTCCCGGTTCACGGAGGTATCCAGAATCTTGTAATCGAAATCCTGGAAAAACAGGGAGAAAACTTCCTCAACATCTGAGGACATTGCGGCGTCTTCCAGGTCGCCGGGGAAAATTTCCTGGTAGGAAATGTATTTCTGTGTGGTGTCGGAATCCAGATGCTTCAGAAGATCCAGTTCCCGCTTTACTACTTCGTCAATCTTTTTTTCTTCTTTACCTGTACAGCCGCAAAAAAGAACTGCACACAGAAGCAAAAGAGGAAGCAGAAATTTGACTGACTTCATACAGTTTTTTCCTTTCATTATAAGTAGGTGCATTATACCATTTTTCGGTATAAAAGTCAAAAATCCCTAAAACATATACGATATTTCTAAAAAAAGAGTGAAAAAATTGTGAAAATTGCATTGAAAAAGACCCTTGTTTGCCAGGAAAGCTTTTCTTTTGGGAAAGAATCTGTTATGATTAGTTAGGTAAATGCAGATGACAGGAGAATGTACCTATCTGTTATAATGCAAATGATATAAAGAATAATTCCAGTGTAACTGTGAAGGTACTGAACAGTTACATTCCAGTTATCGTACGGGAGGTAACTATGAAGAAAAAATTTTTTGTCATCGGAGGAATTATTATACTGGCTGGAGCGGCAGGCGCTGGCGGCTGGTATTATTATAAAGAGAATTATGCGAACTCATCCGCCGCATCCGGGCAGGTGGCTTATGTGACTAAGATCAGCACATTGCTTGGAGAGGATTCCGGTGTGGTGAATCGGTTTGCCGGAGTGGTAGAGCCTCAGGATACTGTGAAGGTAAATATTGAGAACGGCAGAACCGTTACCGAGGTAAAGGTGAAAACCGGTGACGAGGTCAAGAAAGGCCAGCTGCTTTTTGAATACGATTTAAGCAGCATCCAGGACAGTTTAAAGGAAGCACAGCTTGCACTTGACCGTCTGAAGAATGAGGCGCTCAGTTTGAATGAGCAGATTGCCACCCTTGAGAAAGAGAAGAAGAAAGCCAACAAGAGCAGCCAGCTTTCCTACACCATTGAGATTGAGACCAATAAGATGAATCTCAAGAAGAATGAATATGACCAGATCAGCAAGCAGGCAGAAATTGACAATCTGCAGGCAGCCACCACCAATACAGAGGTGCGCAGCGAGATCGATGGCGTCATCCAGAAAATTGATACCAGCAAGCTTGGCAGCTCAGATGGAGATACTCTTGACGACAGCATGGGCTCTGATTCCGGAAGCTCTGATTCCGATAATTCATTTATTACCATTTTGAGCACAGGTGCTTACAGAATCAAGGGATTGGTTAATGAGCAGAACCGTAATTCCGTTGTTCCGGGATCCGCTGTGATCGTGCGCTCCAGAGTAGACGAGAATCAGATCTGGCGCGGCACTATGGGAGCTGTAGATGAGCAGAGTGCATCCAGCAGCAACAATAGCAACAGCTATATGTGGGGAGGTTCCAGCGGCGATGACACCACAAGCTCCAGCAGCTATCCATTCTATGTAACTCTGGATTCCTCTGACGGGCTTATGCTTGGACAGCATGTATACATAGAGATGGACGAGGGCCAGGAAGACAAGAAGACCGGCGTCTGGATCGGAGATTATTACATTGTAGATGCAGACACAGAGAACCCTTATGTATGGGCTGTGGATTCCAAGGGACGGCTGGAGAAGCGTTCCGTAATCCTTGGACAGCATGATGATGAGCTTTCCGAATATGAGATTGCAGACGGTCTGACTGAGGATGACAGCATTGCATTCCCGTCAGACAGCCTTGAGGAAGGCATGAGCACCAAGGACATGGCGGATATGACAGATGAGGATTACGCCAATATGCTGGATATGGAGAGCAGTGCAGACGGAGATCTTTCTGATGAAATGTACTCTGATGAAGCATACTCCGATGGAGATACCATGGAGTCAATGGACGGAGAGGCTTCCGCTGATTTCATAGAAGGCGGTACAGATGACAGCATGGATGCCGCCATAGAGGATTCTTCTATGGATGGGGACTATACAGAAGAGGATATGGAAGGCTTCACGGATGAGAACATGGATGAACCACAGCAGTACGGTTCTGATGATATGGAGGCAGCAGGATGATTCTTGAACTGAAGGGAATTTATAAGGATTACCAGCAGGGAAAAATGACCGTTCCTGTTCTTAAGGATGTGAATTTTTCCATGGAGGAGGGGGAATATGTGGCAATTATGGGTCCCTCCGGTTCTGGCAAATCCACATTGATGAATATTATCGGCTGTCTGGATCAGGCAACCAAGGGAACCTTTTTCCTGGATGGAGAAGACATCAGCAAATGCTCTGAGAATGAGATGTCAGATATCCGTCTGAACAAGATCGGATTTGTATTTCAGAGCTTTCATCTTCTTCCAAGGCAGTCTGCCATTTCCAATGTGGAAATGCCGTTGAACTATGCACATGTGCCAAAGAAGGAGAGAAGGGAGCGGGCATTTGCAGCCCTTGACAGAGTGGGGCTTGCAGACCGTGTGGATTTCAGGCCGAATCAGCTGTCAGGAGGTCAGATGCAGCGAGTTGCCATTGCCAGGGCCATTGTGAACAACCCCAAGCTTCTGCTTGCAGATGAGCCGACGGGTGCTCTTGACAGTAAGTCCGGCAAGCAGGTGATGGAGCTGTTCCAGAAGCTGAATGACGAGGGCGTTTCGGTTCTGATGATCACACATGATCCGGAAATCGCAGCCCATGCCAAGCGGGTGGTTATGATCCGTGACGGTGAGCTGCAGGAAAAGAGGTGATCCCATGGGCAAAGTAAAAAAAGTAATCATAGGCGTGGTTGTCACAGCTCTTGTGGGAACCGGCATCGGCGGCGGACTTCTGTATGTGCGCAAGGGGAGCCAGAAGGAGGTTCTGGTAGCCAGCGTCAGTGATCTGGCAGGAGAGAACTATGGTTCCGATAACACGTTAAGCGGAAATGTTTACGCCAATGCTACCCAGAGGATTTCTGTGGATAAGGATATGATCATCCAGGATATTTATGTAAGCAAGGGAGACGAGGTGAAGCCGGGAGATAAGCTGATTTCCTTTGATATGACCCTTGTGGATATGGAGCTGAATATTGCCAAATTGAAGCTTCAGAAGCAGCAGCAGGATCTTGCAACAGCAAAGAAGCGTCTTACAAGCCTGCAGAATGGTGGTCCGATCCTGGATTCCGATGCCAATTCTGCGGACAGCCTGATAGATTCCGGTTCTGATTCGGGCTCTGGCTCCGATTCCGGAACTGGTTCTGGAAGTGATGGTGCAGATGACATGGCATCTGTCAATGTAACCGCATCTGATCATTATCTGGCAGTCGCCATGCAGCCTCTTTTGCTGGCTGCTGTTGCAGATGGCTTCGGGGACGGACAGGAAAGTGCTGAAGCTGCAGCTGAGGTGACAGATGCAGGAAGCGAAGATTTGGGAATGGCAGATTCCGATATGGCAGATGGCAGCGAAGACCTTGGTGAGGATCTAGGTGGGGATTCCACCTCTGCATCTGACTACTATGGAAAAACAGAGGATGACAGCGGATTCAGCAGCGATGCGTCTGCATCCGACCAGAATGGTTTTATTTCAGATGGAAATAACGTAGATCCTACTCAGGATGGAGACAATTCCCTGAATAAAAATGAAGGGTTTGTGGATGGAGACGAACCGTTCTATCAGACACTGGATTATGATACAGAACCCTTTATGGGAGAGGGAACCGAAGAGAATCCGTATCTGTATCTGTGTTCCAGCGCTAAGGGCAAGGTAACCGTGACAGGAGCCTTCCTCAATAAGATGGCAGGCTACAATGCAGACGGAACCATGCTCATTCATCCAGGCGGATACTGGTATCTTCTTGAGTTCCATCAGAACGATACCATTGCGGATTATGAGAACAGAAAGCAGTCCTGCACAGGCTATTACCTGATCGAGGGAAGCCTGCTTTCCAATCCGGTAGACCGTTTCGTGGAACTGGATTTCACACTGGAGGATGCCCTTCATTATGACAACGGCAGCAGTGATGATCCGGAAATCCCGGACAACGGCGGCGGTGATAATACTGGAGGAGATACTTCCACCCTGACCCGTGCGGAAGCGATCCGGATTCAGAAGAACAGGATTTCCAGCCTGGAGCTGGACGTTCAGGAGAGCGAGATCAGCATCAGCAAGCTTGAGAAGAAAGCAAGCAGACAGCTGATCACAAGTAAGCTTGACGGTATTGTGACTACAGTTGGAGATGCTGCCACAGGCACCAACTCGGAATCTGATTCTTTCCTGGCAGTAAAGAGCAAGGACGGCTATTATGTACAGGGAACTGTCAGTGAGCTTATGCTGGATCAGGTTCAGGAAGGCACTATGATCAGCTGCAGCTCCTACGGGGAATTTGGATATGCCATGTTTGAGGCGGAAGTGGTTCAGGTGTCTGACTATGCAGTGTCCGGAGATAACTATTATTATTACGGGGACACCAACCCCAATGTATCTTCCTATATCTTTACAGCCAAGATTACAGACGATACGGCGCAGGTAAGCGCAGGGGACTGGGTTGACATCCAGCTTGAGAAGCAGGAACAGGCTTCAGAGGGAATTGTGCTTTCCAAGGCCTTTGTCCGTACTGAGGACGGAGTCAGCTATGTATATAAGGACGTAAATGGCGTCCTCAAGAAACAGATCGTCAAGGTGACGCAGAATGTAAACGGCGGCATGTATGTGCTGATTAACGGCGGATTATCCATGGAAGACAAGATTGCTTTCCCATATTCCAAAACGGCACAGGAAGGCGTGAAGACAAAAGAAGGCTCTCTGGATACGTTTATGGGATATGATTCCACCTCGTAT
>ENA-ORLY01000090-ORLY01000090.1-human-gut-metagenome-genome-assembly--contig:-NODE-90-length-134536-cov-11.314981_pt1 | contig 134536 bp, 133 predicted proteins | sample MGYA00243071_ERZ508832 | MGnify/ENA primary metagenome ERZ508832 (study PRJEB26277, sample SAMN04329777) | human gut metagenome | biome: human-associated habitat | host: Homo sapiens | place: USA... | reverse complement strand
ACCAAGAAAGGCGCTTTCCCCAACGAGGATGCAGTCTTCAAGATTTTCTACCTACGCATCCAAGAGCTCTATAAAAATGGAAGGGTCGTCACGTCGCAAACTGGGCGATGGTCCGGAACCAGCTGCTCATGGACGACAGGATGTTTCAGCTTATGCAGCAATACGATGTTGCTTATTGAATCGATTTACACAAAACTCTTGACACACCCAAAAGAAAAGGAAGGCCAAAAAGTTTTTAACAGTATAATTTAAATCATCTATTCTTTACGCTGTATAATATCAAATGTTATAATATATTAAAGCATAAAAGAAATATACCCATGGCCTAAGGGCACATGGGGAAGGAGGATGAAAGATAGATGAGCGTAAATCAAAGATTGGTTAATAAACTGACTGATAATTTATTTGACGGCATCCTTCAGCTTAAAACCAGGGATGAATGTTATGAATTTTTTGAGGATCTTTGCACGATCAATGAAATCCGGGATATGTCACAGCGCCTGGAAGTAGCAAGGATGCTTGAGGCTGGGGAAAAGTATGATCAGATCGAGAAGGAGACGGGGGCAAGTACTGCAACAATCTCAAGAGTCAAAAGATGCCTTAAGTACGGGGCTGACGGATATCTGACAGTACTTTCAAGATTGAATGAATTAGGGGGAAACAAGAAATAATGGATAAACTGAATCTTTCTCATGCAGGGTTTAAAGCATATGATATTCGCGGCATTGTGCCGGATGAAGTAAACGAAGAACTTGCTTACAGAGTAGGACGTGCCTATGCAGACCTGTATTATCCAAAAACCATGTGCATCGGCTATGACGTGCGCCCGAGCTCCCAGAAGATCTGCGAAGCTGCAAGCCGCGGATTGACTGACGGCGGTGCTGATGTGTATAACATCGGACTCTGCGGTACAGAAATGATGTACTTCGGCACATTCTTCTATAAAATGGATGGCGGATTCATGATCACGGCCAGCCATAATCCTTCCAACTATAATGGAATAAAAATCGTCAGACAGGAAGGCATCCCTGTCAGCGAGGATACAGGCCTTAAGGATATTGAAGAACTTGCTTTTTCCGGAGACTTCAAAGAGTCCGAGAAAAAGGGAACTGTTTATAAGAAAGAAATCATCGATGATTATGTAAAGCATATCCTGACATTTGTCGATATGAAGAAGATGAAACCGCTTCATATTGTTGTTGATGCAGGAAACGGCTGTGCCAATGTTGCATTTGCACCTCTTGAAAAATATCTCCCGTTCAAATTCAGCTATATTGACATGCAGCCGGACGGACTTTTCCCGAACGGCGTGCCTAACCCGATGCTTGAAGAATGCCGCAAGAAACTGGTCGATACCGTATTGAAAGAAAAGGCAGACCTTGGAATTGCATGGGATGGAGACTTTGACCGCTGCTTCTTCATTGATGAAAATGGCAAATTTGTCGAAGGCTACTACATGGTAGGCCTTCTGGCTGAATACTTCCTTCAGCTCCATAAAGGAGAAACCATTGTCCATGATCCGCGCGTCTTCTGGTGCACACAGAAGATCTGCGAAGAACTGGGCGGAAAAGCCGTCGAATCCAAAGGCGGCCATGCCTTTATGAAAGAGACCATGCGCAAAGTGAAGGGAATTTACGGCGCAGAAAACAGTGCTCATCACTTCTTCCGTGAATTCTCCTATTGCGATTCCGGCATGATTCCCTGGCTGATTGTTGCTCAGATCATGAGTGAAAAGGGGAAAGGCTTGGGAGAACTTGTTGCTGAAATGGAAGCTGAATTCCCATGCAGCGGCGAAATCAATCTTCCTGCCAACCATGTGAATGCTATCCTGGAAGCAATTGAAAAGAAATATACACCTGATGCTGAAAGAATTGATAAGATCGATGGCATCGGAGTTGATTTCAAAAACTGGAGATTCAATCTCCGCCCGTCCAATACGGAACCTTTGATCAGATTCAACATGGAAACCCGTGGGGACAAAGAACTCCTTAAAGAAAAAGAAAATGAAGTCATTGAATTAGTCAAGTCTCTTAACTGATTCGCCGTGACGATATAAAAAAGCAGGACCTTTCTGGCAAGACGAAGGTCCTGCTTTTTTATTTTTCTCGAAAGGAGGATATGGAGAATCTGAAAATAATTTATGCATTATATTGCATTTTATTACATAAAAGCGTATATTTATAAGTATAATTAGTCAAAGACCCATTTAGATACAGAAAAGAGGAGATCATTATGAAAAAAATTACAAAGGCAATTCTGACCGGAGCCGTCATTGCAGGCATGTTTATGGCAGGAGGGTGCAACAATAGTTCTTCTGGCAGTTCATCGCCAAAAACCAATGAGAGCGCTTTGATGCAGAAAATCAAATCAAGCGGGAAACTGACTGTAGGTACAGCATCCGGATTTCCTCCTTATGAGTTTTTAGATACTTCAGCATCAGATGGCAAAAAGATTGACGGGATAGATATCAAACTGGCTGAAGCTGTTGCCAAAAAGCTGGGAGTCAAATTGGAAATACAGGATATGACATTCCAGTCGCTTTTATCCTCTCTTACCACGGGAAAAGTGGATATTGCTGTCTCTGCAATCAATCCGACTGAGGAACGTAAAAAGACAGTAGATTTTTCTGACAGTTATCTTGAAGGGAAACAGACGCTTCTTGTCAGAAAAGAGGATGCAGGGAAGTATAAGGCGCTGAGTGATTTTGACGGAAAACGTATCGGTGTACAGAAATCTACGATTCAGGAAAAGCTTGCTAATGAGCAGATCAAGAATGCGCAGATCGTGGCACTTCCCAAGGTCGCAGATGCACTTCTTGAGCTGAAGACGGGGAAAGTGGATGCGGTACCTGTGCAGAATATCGTTGGAGGCCAGTATCTTCTGACAAATAGTGATCTTTCGGCAACAAATATTTACTTCAGCAATTACAGCGGCGGCGCTGCCGTTGCCGTGCCGAAGGAAAGTGCTGATGTCATTAAAGTGATTAATGAGGTCATTGCAGAAAACAAAGCCAATGGAAATATCGATAAATGGGTTGATGAAATGACAAAGAAAGCCGTTGAGAATGCCAAGAAATAATGTGGATATAATATTTATTCACATATAAGGAGAGCAGAATACTGCATAAAAGTATAGATATGCATAAACACTTTATTTCATATCTATACAATAAAGGCGGAAAATGGTAATATGCACATAGGAATGGAGGGATGTATACATGAGAAAATCTTTAAAGCTGGCATTGATCGGTGCGGCAATTTTAGGTTCGCTGGCAATTGCCGGCTGTGGAGATAATTCCAAACCTTCTGGCGCGTCTAGTACACAGGAAAGCAAACTGATGCAGACAATTAAGCAGAGAGGCAAATTAATTGTTGGCACTTCTTCGGGATATCCGCCTTACGTTTTTGTAGATGCTGATTCCCCTGACAAGAAGGTCATTGGGCTCGATATTGAATTGTGCAAGCAGATTGCTGACAAACTCGGTGTCCAGATGGAAGTACAGGATATGGGATTCTCTGCGCTTCTTTCATCAGTGACTTCCGGCAAGGTAGATATTGCAGTCGGAGGCGTCAACCCGACACCGGAAAGAGAAAAGGCGATGGCATTCTCTGATATTTATCTGCCAACGGAACAGAAGCTTCTGGTTCTCAAGAAAAACGAACATCTTTACAAGGACATGGCTGATCTTGATGGCAAGACAATCGGTGCAGAGAAATCTACGACACAGGAAACGACGGCTCAGTCAATCAAAGGAGCAAACGTCATCGGACTTTCCAGTGTCCCGGATGCTATCCTGCAGCTGAAGAATGGCAAACTTGACGGAATTGTCGTGGAAGGCGTCGTTGCCAAGCAGTACCTTGTATTCAATGATGACCTTGCTTTGGCGGATGTACAGTTCCAGGGAGCTAAGAAAGTCTCTGCTGTTGCACTGCCAAAGGGAAGTGATGATGTATTGAAAGTCATTAACGGCATTATCAAACAGGATACGGAATCCGGACAGTTTGATAAATGGGTTGATGAATACAGTAAAATTGCAGTGGAAAAAGCCAAGAAATAATAAGCTGGACCTGACAGAGAGGAATGCAAAAGCGCATTCCTCTTTTTCATTTGTATGGAACCGTAATGATTTATTCATCATTGTGCATGTAAATGCATAAAAGACAAGAAAATTTCATTATTTATACGAATAATTATTGACATATGTGTATATTTATGCTACTATCTATCCATCACAAAGATGTATCCGGTTTGAAATCAGAATTATCAGAGAGGTGCTTAAAATGATGAAAAAGATAAATGCAATGAAATTGGCAATGCTCGGAGCAGCAGCTGTAGCAGCTTTTGCTATCACAGGCTGCGGTGGAAGCGATAATAAGGCAGCAAGCAAGCCGGCTCAGGCTGAAAGCCCGCTTATGCATAAGATCAAGAGCAGCGGCAAGCTCGTTGTGGGAACAGCTTCCGGTTATCCTCCATATGAATTCGTAGACACAAGTGCCGGTGAAAAGAAGGTCATCGGGATTGATATGGAACTGGCACAGAAGATTGCTGACAAGCTGGGCGTCAAGCTTGAAGTGCAGGACATGAATTTCCAGGCTCTTCTTTCTTCCCTGACAGGCGGTAAGGTTGATATGGCTATCGCAGGCATCAACCCGACAGATGAACGTAAGAAATCCATGGATTTCTCTGATAACTATCTTCCGACAGAACAGAAGGTAATCATCCGCAAGGCTGATGCTGACAAGTTCAAGAAGGTAGAAGACCTTTACGGCAAGACCATCGGCGTACAGAAATCCACTACACAGGAAGCTCTTGCCAAAGACCAGATTAAGGATGCCAATATTGTAGGCCTCGCACATGTTCCTGAAGTTGTCCTTGAACTGAAACAGGGCAAAGTCGATGCACTGGTTGTAGAAGGCATCGTCGGCGAACAGTATGTCATTTTCAACAATGACCTCATGTTCTCTGACATTAAATTCCCGAATGCTGTCAAGAACTCTGCAGCAGCCCTTCCGAAAGGAAATGAAGATGTAGCTGCTGTTGTCAACCAGGTAATCAAAGAAAACACGGACAACGGAAACTTCAAGAAGTGGACAGAAGAATACAGCAAGAAAGCAGTAGAAAACGCAGATAAGAAATAATCGGCTGTGAATAACGTATGAATCAATAGGAAAGGTCACCATGCACCAGATGTGTGGTGACCTTTTATAAGTCGCAAAAATGGTATATCATTACTGACTGCGGCATGCACGGATAATACTGAATGTAGTCAAGTTTTAAAACGTATGTTATAATGAGTCAATTATCCTGATACAGGGAAAATCAATAGAAAGAGGGAAGGCTAATGAGCGTTAAAACAGTTCCATTTAGTGATGAATTAATTCAGAATATTGCTGCCAAATACGGTACACCTTTTCATATCTACGACGAAAAGGGCATGTTAGATAATGTCAAGCGCTTTCAGAAAGCCTTTTCCTGGAATCCCAACTTCCATGAATATTTTGCTGTAAAAGCGACTCCGAATCCCTGGATCATGAAGAGCCTGAAAACGCTGGACGTCGGATCAGACTGCAGCTCTATGGCTGAACTTGTCCTTGCTGAATCGGTTGGAATCAAAGGGGGGGAAATCGTATTTTCTGCCAATGATACGCCTGATGAAGAATTCATTAAGGCACATGAGCTGGGCGCCATCATTAATCTGGATGATGTTTCAAATCTGGATGATCTGGAAAGACTTCAGATTGTGCCGGAAAGGATTTGCTTCCGCTACAATCCGGGTCCAGAACTGACCAGAGGCAATGCAATTATCGGGACGCCGGAAGAAGCAAAGTACGGAATGACTTATGACCAGCTCATGACCTGTGTCGACTGGGCTAAGAAGAAGGGCATTTCCTATATCGGAATCCATACGATGGTCATTTCCGCAGAACTTGAGCTTCCCGGTCTTTTAGGCACGATTTCAATGATGTGCGATCTTGCCAATGATATCAGAGACAAAAAGGGCATTACTGTCGATTTCATTGATTTTGGCGGCGGAATCGGCATCCCTTATCTTCCTGAACAGAAAGCAGTCGACATTGAAGGATTGGGAGAAGGCGCAAGGAAACTCTTCGAAGAAAAGATGGCAAAATTTGAAAAGACAAGAATCTGCTTTGAATGCGGCAGGGCCATTACCGGTCCGTACGGCTTCCTTGTGACAAAGGCTATCCACTACAAGAATATTTACAGGAACTATATCGGAGTAGATGCATGCATGGCTGATCTTATGCGTCCGGGCATGTACGGGGCTTACCATCACATTACTGTTCTTGGAAAGGCAGATGCACCCAAAGACCATGTATATGACGTAGTTGGTTCTCTTTGCGAAAACTGCGATAAATTTGCCATCCAGCGCAAGCTGCCGGAAATCGACATGGGCGATTTGATTGTTATCCATGATACCGGAGCTCATGGCCACAGCATGGGGTACAACTATAACGGCAGACTCCGCCATCAAGAAATTATGGTTCATGAAGATGGAAGCGTGCAGCAAATCAGAAGAAATGAAACATTGTTTGATCTTTTTGCTACACTTGATTTCCCGTCCCTGAAAGAAAATACAGCCAAAGTTGAAAAATAATTTTTTAAGAGATGTCTCTTTTTGGAGGCATCTCTTTTGTTTCTTTTAAGGGATTGATTATAGAAAATCGAAGAATATAAGAGTATAATCTGGACGTAAGCAAACGTTTATATTGAAACGTAAGGGGGCTTTAAATTATGTATACGTTATCAAATCAGCAGTTCAAAGGTAAAGTTCCACAGATTGATCCGAATGCTTTCGTTGCACCGGGTGTATTTCTGTCCGGTGATGTAAGAATCGGAAAATATTCCAGCATCTGGCCAGGCGTTGTTGCAAGAGGCGATGTCAACTACATTTCCGTTGGCGAATGCTCCAATGTACAGGATCTCTGCTGCCTGCATGTAGCAGATAATAATCCGTGCATCATCGGGGACTATGTTACAATCGGACATAGTGCCTGCATTCATGGATGCGAAATTGAAGACCATGTACTGATCGGCATGCATTCCACCATTCTGACAGGAGCAAAAATCGGCAGAGGCTCTATCATTGCAGCCGGAGCTTTGGTTCTGCAGAATCAGGTCATTCCTCCGAACTCGCTCGTTGTCGGTGTCCCGGCAAAGGTTATCAAGACCATTAACAAGATGGACAACATCCATGCACAGGCATTGAAGTATAAATGCGAATGGGCTATTGGATATGGTGTAAAACCGGATATCGATGGCGAACTCTATCACAACGAACCTATTGTTTAACAGGCAGTGATTGGACTGGAAGTCGTTTCATAAATGATAAGAAAGATGGCAATGCGGAAAACGCACTGCCATCTTTCTGTTTTCCCTTATTTTATCGTTTATGCGGCAGGCAGATGATTTGACTAGAGGATAGTGCGGGCTATATAATATATGACAACTATATAAAACGGATAATTATCTAATTATCAGAATAAACGGAAGGTGACATTATGCGAGAAAAGTATATTCCTCAGCAAATCGAGAAAAAATGGCAGAAGATTTGGGAGGATAACAAGGCGTTTGAAACTCACTATGATCCAAACAAGAAAAAATATTATGTACTGGAAATGTTTCCTTATCCTTCAGGAAACCTCCATATGGGCCATGTAAGAAACTATTCTATCGGCGATGTTGTTGCCCGTTTCAAGAAAATGCAAGGATTTAATGTCATCCATCCGATGGGATTCGATGCGTTTGGCATGCCGGCTGAAAATGCAGCAATCCAGCACGGAATTGCTCCGGCAAAATGGACTTATTCCAATATTGACAACATGACAAGACAGCAGAAGGAACTCGGTCTTTCTTATGACTGGGACCGCAAAGTTCTGACCTGCAGCGAAGATTACTACAAGCATACACAGAAACTTTTTGAAATCTTCTACAAAAAAGGACTGGCTTACAAGAAGGAAGCCAAGGTCAACTGGTGCAACAGCTGCCATACCGTTCTTGCCAATGAACAGGTTGAAGAAGGGAAATGCTGGCGCTGCAAGAACCCTGTCGTAAAGAAAGATTTTTCCCAGTGGTTCCTGAAAATTACAGCTTATGCAGACCGCCTTCTGGCAGACCTTGATCACATGCCTGGATGGCCGGAACGTGTCAAGACGATGCAGAGAAACTGGATTGGCAGATCAACCGGCACGCAGTTTTCCTTTACTGTAGAAGGCATGGATGAACAGATTCCGGTCTACACAACAAGAGTAGATACCGTTTATGGTGTTACTTACATGGTGCTTGCTCCTGAACATCCGCTTGTTCCGAAATTGATTGAGAGTAATCCTGATAAGGCATCTCTTGAAACTTTCATTGAAAGAATGAGAAATGAAAATGATATTGTCCGTACTGCCGAAGATGCTCCTAAGGAAGGAATGTTCACCGGAAGTTATGCAATTCATCCGCTGACAGGAGAAAGAATTCCGATCTGGATTGCAAACTACGTTCTTTATGAATACGGCACAGGCGCTGTCATGGCTGTACCGCAGGGCGACCAGAGAGACTGGGAATTCGCTAAAAAGTACAATCTTCCGGTCAAGCTGGTTATCCAGAACAAGGAACATGACCTTAAGCTGGAAGACATGGATAAGGCATACGATACAGACGGATTCCTTGTCAATTCCGGCAAATTCGACGGACTGACCTCTGGAGAAGCCCGCGAAGCTATTACGAAGAAAATCGAGGAAATGGGAATCGGAAACGGCAAGGTCAACTACCGTTTGAGAGACTGGCTGATTTCCCGCCAGAGATACTGGGGCTGCCCGATTCCGATCATCCACTGCCCGCATTGCGGCAATGTCCTGGTGCCGGAAAAGGATCTTCCTGTAGTTCTTCCGGAAGATGTCAACTTCGTAGCCGGAGCTACCTCTCCGCTTGAGACAAGTGAAACATTCCTACACTGCAAGTGCCCGCAGTGCGGTGCTGATGCAACCAGAGAAACCGATACAATGGATACATTCATCGATTCATCCTGGTACTTCCTGCGCTACTGCGATCCGCACAATACAGAAGAACCATTCAGCAAAGAAAAGGCTAACTACTGGATGCCGGTCGATCAGTATATCGGCGGCATTGAACATGCTATCCTTCACCTGCTGTATTCCCGCTTCTTTATGAAAGTGCTGCAGGATGAAGGCATGGTAGATTATCCGGAACCATTTACAAACCTTCTCTGCCAGGGCATGGTTCTCAAAGACGGCGGCAAAATGAGTAAATCTGTCGGCAACGTTGTTTCTCCTGAAGAAATCGTCGGAAAATACGGCGCTGATACAGCAAGACTCTTTATCCTCTTTGCAGCTCCTCCGGAAAAGGATCTCGAATGGTCCGATCAGGGCGTTGAAGGCTCTTACCGCTTCCTGAAGAGAGTATGGGCTATCGTAGAAAAGTATCAGGATTTCGTCAAGGAATCAAAAGGTGATCTTTCTGAAGATGAATTTGCACTCAGAAGAAAGCTTCATCAGACGATTTCCAAGGTTACGGAAGACCTTGACGGCAAATTTGCTTTCAATACGGCAATCTCCGCTGTTATGGAACTGGCCAATGAAATGTACCGCTTCAGCGAGACACATTCCGTCATCGAAGACAAGCTGGCAAAAGAACTTGTCCGCAACCTGCTGATTCTGCTCGCTCCATTTGTTCCGCATATCACTGAAGAACTCTGGCAGCAGATCGGTGAGAAGGAAAACAGTGTCCATGATGCAGAATGGCCGGTATGCGATGAATCAGCCCTCGTTGTTGACGAAGTGGAATTAGCTGTTCAGGTCAATGGCAAAGTCCGTGGTACCATCAAAGTGGCAGTCAGCATGGAAAAGGACGAGATTGCGGATCTGGCAAAGGGACTTGCTGAAGTGCAGAAATTCATCGAAGGCAAGACAATCGTGAAAACGATTGTGGTTCCTGGAAGAATCGTTAATATCGTAGTTAAATAAAATAACAAATTTAGAGAGATCAGAGACTGTTCCTGGTCTTTCTTTTGCTTTGCCTGCATATACATGTTACGGCCTGATTTATATTATGCTAGAATGAAATAAGATAAATCTTAGAGGGTGGCAATCATGAATATTACATGTGAAGGCAAGGAGTACCATTTCTTTGATGGTGCTACTCCGCAGAACTTATGGAATATCGTACGCGGCGCAAGAAAGCGCACCGATGCAGTAGTGGCTGATTTTAACGGAGATATTATAGATTTCCAGACGCCATTTCCAAGTGATGGAGCCGTCAAGTGGATATCTCTGGAATCCCCGAAGGCCCACCAGGCTTACCTCAGGAGCGCCATTATGCTTCTGGTGTGTGCGGTAAAAGAAGTCTACGGTGCAAAAGCGGATGTCAAGATCAAGCATTCTTTGGGGAAATCTATTTACTGCGAATTCAAAGACGGACATACGCCGCTCCAGAAAGAGCTGGATATCCTTTCAGAAAGAATGCGGGATATCGTCAAAGAAGGAAGGGACATTACCAAAATCATAGTAGGAAAAAGCAGAGCCATTGCCTTTCTTCGAATGAAGGGGCTCCAGGAGGATGCCGAGCTTCTTTCCCAGCTCGATATTGATCATCTGGATGTGGATCAGTGCGGAAAGGTCATTGATTACTTCTTCGGGCCGATGCTTCCGGATATGAGCTTTGTCAGGCAGTTCATCCTTCGTTCCTATGCGCCCGGATTCCTGCTGAGGATTCCGCAGCCTGGAGAGGAGGAATTGAAATTCGGTGAGGAAGATCCGTTGTTTGCACGCGTCTTTCTTGAATCCCAGAACTGGAGTGAATTAATTGGATGCCATAATCTGGCGGAACTTAATCATGCCATAGATACGGGAAAAATCTATGATTTTATTGCCATTGCCGAAGCGCTTCATGAAAAAAGGCTGGCTGAACTGGCAGATACGATCTGCGAGCAGAAACCCAATATACGGCTCGTGTGCATAGCAGGGCCTTCTTCCTCGGGCAAGACGACGTTCATGAAACGGCTGATTGTCCATTTGAGAGTCAATGGCGTAAAGCCAGTCATGCTCTCTCTGGATGACTATTTCCGGAACCGTGACGAGATGAATAAGGAAGACTGGGAAAGTCCGAAGGCACTCGATATTTCCTTATTTGAAAATACGGTATCCGCACTTCTTGAAGGCGGAGAAGTGCATCTTCCTCATTTCAACTTCATTACCGGGAAAAAGGAAATGAGTGAGGAAACAGTAAGTCTTGGAAAAGGACAGCCCATTTTAGTGGAAGGACTTCATGCGCTTAATCCTGCGCTTACATACTTCGTTCCAGGTTATCAATGCATGAGAGTCTATGTCAGTGCTCTGACGCAGCTCACAATTAATGATCACAACCGTATTTCCACCTCCGATACAAGACTTTTAAGAAGACTCGTGAGAGACGTCCAATTTAGGGGAAACGGGGCGGAGCATACGCTTGAGGTCTGGGACAGCGTAAGGCAGGGAGAGGGGAAAAATATCTTCCATTACCAGAACAGGGCGGATGTCGTATTCAATTCAGCTTTGCTTTACGAAATACCGGTTCTTAAGAAAATGGCCGAACCGCTTCTTCACGATATCAGGACTGAAAGCGGAGCTTATGCGGAGGCGCAGAGGCTTCTGGAGTTCCTGCGGCCATTCCGGGAGCTGGATGCATCGGTCGTTCCGGATAATTCACTGCTGAGAGAATTCGTAGGATATAAGGGACTGGGGAAGTCTTTCCTGAATCATTAAGACGCTGGAGTTTGCATAAATCGAAGCAAACGGATATAATAGAAATTGTAATAATGAAAATTTTCGATATGTCTGAAAGGGGTATATTTATGGATATTACTGACGTTATTGTGATTGGTGCTGGTCCTGCAGGTCTGAATGCTGCTTTATACGCTTCCCGCAAGGAGCTCAGCGTAAAAATTATTTCAAATGATATCGGCGGACAGATGCTTCTGACCAGTGAAATTGAAAATTATCTCGGATTCGAATCAATTTCCGGTTTTGATCTGGCAGACAAGATGGAAGCACATGTAAGAAAATACCCGGTTGAATTTATCACCGCGGCCGTCATGAATCTTGAAAAGAATGAAGATGGAAATTTCGTCCTTCATCTGGATGATGGAAATACCGTCGTCGGAAAGGTCTGCATTATTACAGCAGGAAAGCACAGCCGCACGCTGGATATACCGGGAGAAGCCAAATTTACAGGCCGCGGCGTATCTTATTGTGCCACCTGTGATGCTCCGTTCTACCGTAATAAGACTGTTGCCATTGTCGGCGGCGGGGACAGCGCTGTACAGGCTGCTGTAGAATTAGGACATCTTTGCCCGAAGGTGTACCTGGTGGTTAGAAGCCGCATCAAAGCAGCTGAAATCATGGTCAAACGCATGGAAGAACTGCCTAATGTAGAAGCTCTTATCGGTTATGTTCCTGAAGAAGTCAAAGGCGACAAGAAGGTGAATGCCCTTGTCGTAAAACGCAAGAGTGATGGAGAAGAGCGCGAACTTGCCGTCGATGGTGTCTTTGTAGAAGCAGGCGGAATTCCGAATAATTCCTATCTTCCGGAAGTTGTGAAGACCAACAGCATGGGAGAAATCATAACCAATAAGGATGGAGAGACAAACGTTCCCGGTCTTTATGCTGCGGGTGATGTCACAGATTGCAAGAGCAAGCAGATCATTATTGCTGTAGGAGAGGGGGCTGCCGCAGCATTAGCCGCTCATGACTACTTGCTGCGAAGCGGTAAATGAGGGTCACGAAGAAAATAAAGGCAGAGCAGCTGAGGCGTCTCAGCATTGCTTATGCAGGTGAAGGGACAATGCTTAAATACACAAGTCCTTTTACACTGCTCGTGGCAGTCATACTTTCTGCCCAGTGTACGGATAAGCGCGTCAATATCATTACAGACAGGATTTTCCCGCGCCTTGATACTCCGGAAAAGATGGGAGCCTTGACGCAGGCGGAACTTGAGCGGGAAATCCATGACTGCGGCCTTTATAAATCCAAAGCAAAGAACCTTTTGGGAATGTGTCATATGCTCTCTGAGGAATATGATGGAAAAGTCCCGGAGGACTTTGATAAGCTCGTAAAACTTCCAGGCGTCGGCAGAAAGACGGCCAATGTTGTAAGAAGTGTTGTATGGGGATATCCTGCCATTGCAGTCGATACACACGTTTTCAGAGTAGCCAACCGTCTGAAACTTGCAACGGGCACAACGCCGCTTGAAGTAGAGGAAGGCCTTCAGAAGGCCATCCCCAAAAAGGACTGGTCAGCAGCGCATCACTGGCTGATATGGCACGGAAGGCGCGTATGCCATGCCAGAAAGCCTGACTGCGAAACCTGTATCCTGCAGGATGTATGTCCCTCCTGCACAGTCAGCGTCCCGCCGTGGAAAGGCTGATCCGGATATATTACAAGCAATACAAAAGCCATGCGGAATGCCGCATGGCTTTTCTTTTTTATTAGTGAATTTTAAAACATATTCAGTATTCCCTGGAAGTGGTAATAGTTCGTCGGGAGGAAAGCATCTACGAGTTTGGAAACCCCAGTCGGTTCCGGAGCTGTGAGGAACAGGAGGAATAAAGCGAGAACTGTAATTCCAATGGAGAGCAGGTTTGCCTTGCCTTTTCTGGATACTTCATAGTAACCGAAGAGGCGGAGTCCAAGTGCGCCAAAGAAAACGATGACCATACCGGAAAGAGAGAAGATGCCGAAAAGGATATTTGCCATCAGGAAACCTACGTAGAGAACCGGCAGGAAAATGAACGGCAGGTTGTAGGCAATCGGTGTCGGATTGATATTGCGGCGCATATCATCGAGCCAGTCTGCTATATCAAATCCAAAAAGACCAAGGAGAATGAATGATAGGATAATGACCTTGTCCCAGATGGAAGAAAGACGGTCTCTGTCCTGTCCCAGCCACCAGAAGAAGAAACAAAGAAGAAGACCTGCAGCGCCGCCAAAAATGTAGTAATAAGCAGCAGGAATGAATTTTACGCAGATCATGGATACAGTGATGAGTACAGATCCGATGGCAATATAAGGAATCAGCTGTGAAGTCGTCATCTGACGGTCATCTGGTACTTCTTCCTTCATCTTAGCCAGAATTTCCGTCATGAATAAGAACAGGAAAATAGCTAAAGCAGCGAACGGATAAAGGAAAAGCGAAATGACGATCAGAAGTATCGGGAAAAATACTCTGAATCCCCTGAAGACCTTCAGCTTTTTAAAGTTCAGCTTCTGGTTCTGTGTATATATGGTTAGTCTTAAAAATACCAGGTAAGTCAGCATAATGCCGATCGTTTCCAGAGGTTCACAGCCTAAGTACAATAAGCTGCAGAAAACCAGTATGGCGGTATTGGCACCTGTGAAACGACTGATCAGGGAACTGAAGAGCCCGATATTTAAAAACGCCACTATTGCATCAACAAAATTCAACGCATCCATCTCCTTCAAAATTAACAATTTCATATTAGTATAACTGTTGGGAAGAATTGGCGCAAGAGAGCAGGCTGCTATATTGTATAAATATAAAGATATATTTTATAAGGTAATAATACAGCCGTATGTATAGTGCATTAGAAAGAGAAAAATCCAGCCTGTTTCAGGATTATCTTTATCCGGTATAGAAGCGGGAAGAAAACTGCAAATATTGCACTTTTACTTGCCTTGTGAAAACTGTTAGAATAAAAAGCATAGAAAAACCTTATAAAAGCATAGAAATGAAAACAGGGAGGGGAATGAAGGCATGGACCATTTGATTATCGTAGATTGTCAGTATGATTTTATCGACGGTTCCCTGGCATGCAGCCACAGCCGGGAAGCCGTCAGAAATATTATAGCTTTTGCCAATGCAAATGATGTGGAATGCATGTACACATCGGACTGGCACAGCAAGACAAATAAATCTTTTAAAATTAACGGCGGTATCTGGCCGGTACACTGCGTTGCAGGAAGCAGGGGCGCTGAAGTATCAGATGAATTTAATCAAATGAATGAAGGCAATCGCCCTGGCAAAGATAATATTTTCTATAAAGGCAAAAATGATGATGTTGAGGAGTATTCGGCATGCCTTGCTGCAAACAGCAGCGGAAAGGTATTATCCGAATGCGTTTCGCCTCATGTCTACGTCACGGGGATTGCAGCCGAGTACTGTGTCAAGGAAACGGTTCTCGGCCTTCTTGAAAAGGGGATTAAAGTAACCGTTCTTAAGGACTGCCTTGGCTATGTTTCTGAAGATGACTATAGGAAAAGCCTTGCTGCTATGAAGGAAAAAGGAGCAGAAGTACTTTAATTTACAGGATTTACCAGAATACTAATCATTCGGAGTATTGGCATGACAGAAAAAACAATTTCAGATATAGGTGAATTTGGTCTTATCAAATTAATATCGCATGACCTGATTTACAGGCCGGAGTTTGTTAAGATTGGGCCAGGGGATGACGGAGCGGTCTATTCTATACCAGACGGATTTGATCAGGTCATATCAACGGATACTATGGTGGAAGGTATTCATTTCACCAGTGTGACGATGAGTGCCTATGATGTGGGCTGGAAGCTCTGTGCTTCAAACTTCAGCGATATGGCTGCTATGGGCGCCGATCCGATAGGGTTTGTCATTTCAGCCGCATTTCCTGAAAAGCTTTACGCTTCATGGGTTGAGCATTGTTATGAAGGAATCCGGGACTGCTGCAAAGAATATCGGGTTAATCTGCTTGGCGGAGATATGACCGGATCTGTTTCCGGTATTATCATGACAGGAACTGTGGTAGGCATAGTTCCAAAGGATACAGCAGTCCGGCGAAGCGGTGCTCGCAGGGGAGACGTTGTTTTTGTCACCGGACATCCCGGTGATTCTGCGGGAGGGCTTTATGCCCTGCTTCATGGAAATAAAGAATACAGAGGGCTTATCGAAAAGCATAAGCATCCGCGGCCTCAGATTGCATGGGGAACTCTTTTGCGGGAAGCGGGCGCCTCTTCCCTGAATGATATTTCTGACGGGATATCCAGAGAAATCAATGAAATTGCAGAAGCAAGCGGCGTTTCCATCAAAATCGACAAATCATCCATACCCGTTTCTGCTGAAGCTTTGGAATATGGCAGAAAATCGGGAATCGATCCTCTTTCCTGGGCCTTGGACGGCGGGGAAGATTACGAGCTTATAGGTACGATTTCAAGAGAAGATTTTGAAAAGGTAAAAAATCGTCCTGGCATAAAAAAAATAGGAGTTGTGACAGACAAGCCCGGAAAAGGCGTATTCCTGGAACAGGAAGGGCATCTGGAACTGCTTGAAGTGCATGGTTACGATCATTTTGGAAGGTAAAAATTAGGGAGGATTATTTATGTACACATTAGTAGTCATTCGTCATGGTGAAAGTGAATGGAATAAAAAGAATCTGTTTTGCGGCTGGACAGATGTAGACCTGACAGAAAACGGATTCCGCGAAGCTAAAGAAGCAGGGAAACTTTTAAAAGCAGAAGGCTTTACTTTTGATAGATGCTATACATCCGTTCTCAAGAGAGCTATCCATACCGCTTATTCTGTCCTTGATGAAATGGATCTTGTCTGGATCCCGGTTATCAAGAACTACCATCTCAATGAAAGACACTACGGTGCCCTTCAGGGATTGAACAAGACGGAAACAACAGACAAGTATGGGGAAGAACAGGTCCATTTATGGCGCCGTTCTTATGATGTATGCCCGCCTGCCCTTTCTGAAGATGATCCGAGAAACCCGAAAAACCAGCCTCCTTACCAGAAGCTTGGCGATGTGAAGCTCCCATTGACGGAATGCCTGAAAGATACAGTAGCAAGGGTAGCACCTTACTTTGAAAGCGTCATCAAGCCGGAAATTCAGAATGGAGAAAAAGTCCTGATTGCAGCGCATGGCAATTCCATCCGCGCACTCAGGAAGCATCTTGAAGGAATTTCCAGTGACGAAATTGCCGGGATGAACATTCCTACAGGAATCCCGCTCGTTTATCATCTGAATGAAGATTTCACGGTGCATGATGTTTCTTATCTTGGCGATCAGGAAGCTATTCAGAAGAAAATTACGGCAGTCAAGAATCAGTCTGCCAAGTCTAAATAAAGATGTAATATGATGTGAGAATCGGTGATCACGTAAAATTGATTGCCACAAGGGAAGTGTGGAAATGTCAATCATAACCGAAGGTTTGCATAAAACAAATACGATAAATTCCGCTCTTGTCCTTGAAGGCGGAGCGATGCGGGGGCTCTTTACGGCCGGGATTCTTGATGCTTTCATGGAAAGGGGATTCTACTTCCCAAAAGTCGTTGGGATTTCTGCAGGTGCCCTGCAGGGGCTCAGTTATATTTCCAGACAGCCGGGAAGAAACGTATCCGTCAATATCAGGTTTGCTCCGGATAAAAGATACATGGGGCTTCGTCATTTGGTTCGTGACGGCAGTTATTTTAACTTCCGCTTTATGTTTGGCAAGCTTGCTCATGAATATGTGCCTTTTAATTATGACAAGTTTGAAAAGGCTTCGGAAACGTTATATGTGGGCATCACTGACTGCCTTACCGGGAAACCTGTTTTTGTATCGAGTAAAAGCTGCTCCCTTTCCGAATTTATGGGAGTATGCGTCGCAAGCTGCTCGATTCCTCTTCTCTCAAAGCCGGTCAAGCTTGAGGGAAAGGAATACGTGGATGGCGGCGTGGGGATGCCGCTTGTGCCTTTCCCTGAAGATCTGCCATTTCCGTGCACAAAACCCGTATACATCCTGACAAGGGACATTACGTATCGAAAGAAAAAGGTGCCGCATGGGTTTAAATCCCTCATGCGTGCTGCCTACGGCAGGACGTATCCCGCTGTGGTGGAGGGCATGTGCTCTATCCCGGAGCGGTATAATGAAAAGGTAGAAAAGATCATACAGATGGAGAAAGAGGGAAAAGTTTTCGTACTGCGCCCGGAATCTCCCGTCAAAGTGTCCCGCGTGGAAAAAGACACGAAAAAACTTCGTGCACTTTACGAAGAAGGCTATCAGATCGGCATGAAGCGGTTTGATGAGATGATGAGGTGGATGAGTGAAAAATAATGAAGCAGTATTTATAAGCACGAGTGAAGAAATGACGATGGAATTCGGCCGTTTCATAGGGGAACATGCTGAAAACGGACTGTTCATTGCATTGATTGGAGATCTTGGAACCGGCAAAACCCATTTTGTCCAGGGACTCGCCAAGGGACTGGGAATCAATGATGTGGTGAGCAGCCCCACCTTTACAATCATGAATTATTATGAAGGGGAGATTCCGTTAAAGCATTTTGATTTCTATCGTCTTGATTCAGAAGAAGATTTATACAATATCGGCTGGGAGGAATACAGCGAAGGCGGTGTCACCGTTGCAGAATGGGCAGACATGTTCCCGGGGCTGATTCCAGAGAGAGCCATATACATATATTTGTCAAACAAAGGAACAACAGAAAGAGAAGTCAAGGTTATCTGGGGAGAAGAAGCTCCTGATGCCATAACAAAGGAGATAGAGAAATATGCTTCTTGCCATTGATACATCATCTTTAGTTTTAAGTTGCGCTTTAGTAGAGGAAGGAAAGCTTGTCGCTGAATGGACACAGCAGAAAAAACTGACCCATTCAGAGCAGCTGATTCCATGCATGGACCTCATGCTGAAAGAAGTGGTCGTCAGCAAAAAGGAAATAACAGGGATTGCCGTTGCCAAGGGCCCTGGCTCATTCACCGGCCTTCGAATCGGCCTTGCTACAGCCAAGATGGCATCCTATATCTGGAACGTCCCGCTGGTCGGTGTTGATACACTGGAAGCTCTTGCCTGGAATATGTACGGCGCGCAGGCATTTATTCTTCCTCTTCTCGATGCGCAGAAAAATAATGTGTATGCAGCCCTTTACGGGGCATTTAATGAAATGTGGCAGGAAAAGCCTGAAGTGGCAGCTTCCATCGATTCTGTCATAGAATCAGCTGTAAAACATGGCGGTCCGGTCATCGCAGTCGGTGAATGTGCTGATAAATATAAGGATAAGCTGGTTTCTGCAGGTATTCTGCTGGCTCCGCCCCATAGCAGATGCAGCCGTGCGGGAAGTCTGGCCATGGCAGGAATTTCTAAATTGAAAAATGGCATGGCCGATGATCCGCTGACGCTTTTGCCAAATTATATCCGCAGGAGCGAGGCAGAAGTCTTATGGGAAAAGCAGCATGCCAATTCGTAATAGAAGAAGCACTTGCCTCTGATATTGCGGCCATATATGAAATTGGCAGGATTTGTTTTTCGGATGCATGGAGGAAAGAGACTGTCAATCATGATTTTCAGGGAACGCACAGTCATTACCTCGTTGCAAGGACTTCGGAAAAAGTAATAGGCTATGCCTGCTTCTGGTACGTGCTTGATGAAGCGCAGCTGGTCAATATCGGGGTTCTTCCTGAATTTAGAAAGCAGGGGGCGGCAAAAGCCATTCTGGAGGCCGGGATTGATAAAGCTCTCGAAAACGATATGAAGACAATGTTTCTTGAAGTCCGTGTGAGCAATCATGGGGCACAGAATTTATATAAGAATTTTGGGTTCCACGTTGACGGTCTAAGGAAATCGGTGTATGAACTTCCTGTCGAAGACGGATATATCATGTCCCGAAAATTATAAGGAGATAAAATGAAAATATTAGCATTCGAATCAAGTTGTGATGAAACGTCCTGCGCAGTAGTAGAGGACGGCAGACAAGTCTTGTCTGATATCATTTCAACACAGGTTCCGATTCATAAGAAGTTTGGCGGGGTAGTTCCTGAAATTGCATCACGCCATCATATAGAGGATGTGCTTCCCGTTGCCATTGAAGCATTGGAGCAGGCAGGATGCAGCTGGTTTGATATGGATGCCATCGCGGTCACGCAGGGGCCGGGTCTGGTCGGGGCGCTTCTTGTTGGAGTAGCAGCCGCAAAGGCGGTAGCCTGGGCTATTGACAAGCCTCTTATTGCAGTCAACCATATGGAAGGGCATATCTTTGCCAACCTGGTACAGTATCCCGATCTGGAACCTCCTTTTTTATCACTGGTTGTTTCCGGCGGTCATACCATGCTCGTTGTAGTCAGAGATTACAATCACTTTGAAATTCTCGGACAGACAAGAGATGATGCTGCAGGAGAAGCTTTCGATAAAGTCGCACGTGTACTTGGTTATCCATATCCGGGCGGACCGCACATTGACCGTCTGGCAAAGGAAGGGAACAGCAGCGCTATCCACTTCCCGATGGGACTCAGCAAGGGTCACAACTTTGATTTCTCCTTCAGCGGATTGAAATCATCCGTCATTAATTACATCAACATGATGAAAATGAAGAAAGAAGAAATCGTGGCAGAGGATGTGGCAGCTTCCTTCCAGAAGGCCGTTGTGGATGTCCTGATTGAAAAAGCGATGGAAGCCGTCAAAGTGACGGGTATGAAGACGATTGCCCTCGCAGGCGGAGTCGCAGCAAACAGCGAATTAAGGACCAGGCTTGAAGAGGAGTGCAGTAAACGCGGCATACGCATGTGCCGTCCGAGCCTGACCCTTTGCACCGACAACGGGGCTATGATCGGCTGCCGTGCCTATTACATGGCCAAAGCCGGCGAATTTGCCGATATGTCTTTAAATGCGGATCCGCGCCTGCCTTTTAATGCAGAACAGATCAAAATGTAAAGTACAGATTTATACATGCAGGATGGGAGAATAATATGCAGACACGCGGCATAGAAATGAGTCAGCTTTACACATTGATTCGTGATTCGACGAATCTGACTGAAGTGCAGGCTAAAATTCTGGATCATGAACAGGTTGCCCTTCAGTTTGCAGCCGATATTTCAAAGAATCAGGTGTACTTATGCGCCAAGGGAAAGAATTCTGATATTTCAGTCATCCTGCTCGCTGTCCGGCCTTCCTATACGCACAGCCAGACTTTCTTCAAGGCGGGAGATACGTTTTTGAGGGATGAATTATCCATCGTCGAAAATGTTTTCAGTACGGGAAGAAAAGTCGCAGGCCGCATGGAGCTCGATCAGGGAAGGAAAGTCGCAGTTACAGGATATCCTATCGTTGATAATGCAGGCGTTCCATTTGCCGTCGTCTGTTTCGTATCCAGCTCGCTTGATCAGCAGCAGGTCCTGACAGATACAGGAAGTCTTGCGCTACAGGTACCCTTTGACGGGAAGGACTATTATGGCATACGCCCGCAGGACGGTGTCATCATACTGGATTCATTAGGCCGCATCATTTATTCCAATGATATGGCTAATGATTTATACATGGTTCTTGATAAAGAGGCTGTCGAAAGCCAGGAAATTATCGGGCACACGATCGTACGGTTTCCGCTTGTCGATGAAGTCATGAAAACGGGACGGCCTGTTTTCGGCGATGAAGTTTCCGAAAACATGACGCTTTCGGCCTGGGGGCTTCCCATTATTTCTGGCGGCAAGGTGACAAGGACTGTACTGATCCTCACGGATGTTACTGCGATTCGTGAAAAAGAAAAGCAGATACTTGTCAAGGATTCTGTCATCAAAGAAATCCATCACCGCGTCAAGAACAGCCTCAATACGATAGCAGGAATGCTTCGCATGCAGGCAAGACGCGCCAAAGATCCGGATACGAAGGACGCCTTGAAGCGTTCAGTAAACAGGATTCTTGGCATTTCACAAATTCATGATATCCTGGCAAGCCAGAGCGGCGGACAGATCGATATGGATGTGCTGCTTGACCGTATCTGCAAATTGTCTGTGGACAGCCTGACGTTCTGCCCGGTGCGGGTAGTCCGCGAAAAGGGCAGTGATCCGCTGATTGTAGATTCTGAAAAAGCAGTTCCGCTGGCGATTGCAGCCAATGAACTCATCCATAATGCGATTGATCATGGTTTTAATGGTATGGACAAGGGGATTCTTATCGTCGGAACATCTCTGGATGAAGAGAAACTTCATGTTTATATTAAAAATAATGGGCATCCCTTATCGCCTGAAGTCAAAGACATGAATTCATCCGGCCTAGGACTTCAGATTGTAAGGAATTTAGTAGAAATAGAATTAAAGGGAAGCTTCGAACTGAGGAATGATGGAGAGTTCGTAACAGCTGATATTTATTGCTCGAGGGCATTGATGGGAGCATAGCAGAATGGCAGAAGTGTATAAAATCGTAATCGCAGATGATGAAGCACTCATCTGCATGGATCTTAAGGAAATGATGGAAGAAGCAGGCCATGAAGTCGTCGGTGTAGGATCCGACGGGGTTGAAGCTTTGGAACTGACAAAGAAGCTCAATCCGGATCTTGTAATCCTTGATGTTAAGATGCCCAGGCTTGACGGTATCCAGGCAGCTAAAATGATTGCCCATGACAATCTGGCACCCGTTGTACTCCTGACAGCTTTTGGCGATGAAGACATCATCGAAAAGGCAAAAAAATCCATGGTTTTCGGATATGTAATGAAACCGGTCAGCGAGCGGTCTCTCTTTCCGGCCATCCAGATTGCAGTAAGCCAGTTCCGCCAGAAAAACGAGATCGTTCACCGGATCAAGGACATGGAACGCGAAATGGCTGCCCGGAAGATCATAGACCGCGCTAAAGGCCTTCTCATGGACTTCTATCATATTTCTGAAGATGAGGCTTACAGGAGAATGCAGCAGACAAGCATGAAAAGAGGCATTGCACTCTCCGAAGTCGCACAGAAGGTTGTGAAGGAAATCATGGCCAGAAAGAACAAATAGGCTGTAAGTTGTAGAAAGGAGATTCTTATTATGGAATTCACATTTTATGGACATGCATGCTTTAAAATCGATACAGGAAAGGAGTCGCTTCTTTTTGATCCGTTCCTGAGCGGAAATTCGCAGGCTGCTGTTTCTGCTGACAAGGTTGAATGCGATTATATCCTTCTTTCTCATGCTCACGGAGATCATTTCGGCGATGCAGATAAGATTGCCAGCCGCACGGGCGCATGCGTCATAGCGATTCCTGAGGTGATTTCACTCTTTTCAAAGAATGTCTCCAATTTCCAGCCGATGAATCTGGGAGGATCTTTTAAGGCGGACTTTGGAAAGGTAAAAATGGTGCAGGCTTTCCACAGCTGCGGAGCTCCCGGAGGCACGCCCTGCGGGTTCATCATACAGTTTAACAACGGGAAGACTGTTTATTATTCAGGAGACACGGCTCTCTTTGGAGATATGAAGCTGTTTGGCGAACTGTTTGATATTGACTATGCAGTCCTTCCAATCGGAGACAACTATACGATGGGACCAGACGATGCATTGATTGCTGCCAAATTTCTGAAGGCAAAATGCGTAATTCCTGTTCATTACAGCACCTGGCCAGTCATCGAACAGAATCCGGCTGATTTCAAGGAAGAAGCACAGAAACAGGGGATTGCAGTAAAAATCGTAAAACCTGGAGAAAGCCTGGAGCCGTAATTTTTTGATAAAAGAGGACTGCGTCTGCAGGATGCCGCCCTCTTTCATCATTTCCGGTGAATCTTAAGACGGATTAGGAAGCTGGATGCTTTGAATGGAAAAGGGTGCTACATGAATAATAAAAAACAAAAATTTTTCGAGTCGCTCTCAGTGCAGCTTAATTCATACATTGAGGCAGAGAAAGTGATCGACCAGTTTATTTCTAATGATATGGATGCTTTTCAGGGGAAAAGACTATTTCAGCATGCTTTAGGAAATACGGACAGTGATATGGAAGCCGTATTTAATCGGATCGTCAAAGCATATAAAGATGCAGCCGGCTATGGATATGGTGTCAGAGCATTTGGATTAATGAAATCCATGCATGACCATTTAACAAATCTCTTCAATGAATTCTCATCCTATCAGGATGAGAAAATGCCTGATGAAATGAATCTTGTCTGGGATCTTTGCAAAGCAGGTGCATTGGAAGTTTCAAAAGTTCTTGAATATACCAAAGGATTTGAAGAAAATAATTTGAAGGCCGAAGCCAGATGCCTTAAAATTCATAATTTCAAGAGCAGGGGAGACGAAGCTGTCAGGGATTCACTTGAGGCAGTTTATGGGATGAATAACAGTATAGACATCATTTACTGGAAAGACGTATTAAAGGAAATGAACGGCTTCTTGTCTGATATCGATCAATTCACAATCTGCCTGCAGAAACTCCTTGCCATGGAATAGGATGGAATGCATTTTTAATAATTTACAATCTGGGTGTTGGATTTTCTGATCATTTTGGGTATAATATAAATACATGGAGGAAATGCCATGAGATAGAATTTCTATCTGGTCAAATTGATGATTATTTCCCTGATTATCAATTGGGCTGCGGACTATGCATACTCCTCAATGATAGTCTTGCACAAGAAAAGCGGTTGATACCGCTTTTTTTGTTTGCCTGAAACGGAGCTTCATCCTTTTTATAACGTTTCCTGATTTTTGTGGAAGAGTCCAATCGTGGCTTATAGGACATTTCGTGTTGTTTTTATAGTCGATGAGCCCCGCGTTTATCGGGCTCCATCGGCATTTTAAGATTTTCAGTAATTCTTAAAGGGTGGACAAAACGTGTTGGTAAAAAGCCTCAAACCCCTGATAAATACAGGCTAAAATGGGATTTTATCTTTTCAGTGTGAATAATCTTCTGGAAAGATTATCGTTATGAAAAATAGATGCCCTTATTGTGTCTTTATCTGCTGCTGATGCGGAAAAGTGCGCATTTGAACACAAACCTGGAAGTGCTGAGAATATGGGCGCTTTTACGCTTCCAGCTAATTGTGATGAGATGGATTACAGTGCAGCTCGGGCGTATTTCAGTATGCCCCGTATTCTGCCCTTAATACAAGCATAATATAAATTTTTACCAACACGTTTTGTCCTATAACCCCCAATCGTGTTATAATATTGGATATTTAGTAAATTCAGAATTTTGAAAAACGATTGTTTATAGAAGAGGAGAGGGTTTTGTTGATAGCAAGACAGATGAGATCATATGCATGGAACGATGGCAAAGAACTTCATATTGGCAGAGACTCTCTTGTCATGGGAGTTTTAAATATAACGGATGATTCATTTTCGGACGGCGGGAAATGGAATACGCTGGAAACTGCCATGAAGCATGCGAAGGATATGGTTGAAGATGGGGCAGCAATTGTAGACATAGGGGCAGAATCAACAAGACCGGGATTCACGTCCCTTTCGGCAAAGGATGAGACAGACAAATTGATGAAGATTCTTCCATCCATTTTAGCGTGCTCTCCGGTTCCTGTATCTGTCGATTCATACCATTATGAGACAATGGACGCAGCACTTCGGGCCGGGGCGCATATCGTCAATGATATCTGGGGATTCCAGTATGATGACGGCAGCATGGCAAGGGTAACTGCTGAATATAAAGTGCCGGCAGTCCTCATGCATAACCAGGATGGAGAAACATATGATGAAGATATCCTGGAGAGTATGAAAAAATTCTTTGACCGTTCCATTGATATTGCTGTAAGGGCCGGCGTAGAGCAGGATAAGATCATTCTGGATCCGGGAATCGGTTTTGGCAAAACGGCAGAGCAGAACATGGAAGTCCTGACACGTCTGGATGAACTGACGAGGGAATTTCCTTTCCCCTGGCTTTTAGGAGTAAGCAGAAAACGCTTCATCGGTGCAATCCTGGATCTTCCGGCACCTGAAAGAGATGAAGGAACCGCTGCGGTCAATCTCTGGGGGATTGGAAAAGGATGCTCTATATTCCGTGTTCATAACGTTAAAATAAGCGCCCGTGAAATCAAGGTATGGGATGCTTTAAATCATTTCAATCAGGAAAATTGACGATGGCAGGGTGTGAATGATGGATTATATTAAACTCAAAAATATGGCATTTTTCGGTTATCATGGCGATGAGCCGGAAGAGAAGACATTGGGACAGCGATTTTATATTGATGTCGTGATCGGCACAGATCTGTCCAAAGTCAGCCGGACCGATGACTTGAATGATTCCGTAAATTACGTGGAAGTTTTCCAGATTGTGAAGCGCGCGGCCGAAGGAGGCCCCTATAAGCTTTTGGAAAAACTGGCAGGCGTGATCAATGAAGATGTCATGGAAAAATTTCCTCAGGTTGAAGAAATCGTGACTACTGTCCATAAGCCGGGTTCTCCCATTCCCGGCATCCTGGATGATGTATCCGTTACGATAAAAAAAGAAAGATAGGTTTGACGGTTTATCAAATGTTGAATTCATTGAAAAGGAATTCTTATATTATCTCGCTGGGATCTAATATGGGAAATTCAGCTGAGATTCTCTCTGGATCCGTCAGGACGCTGAATCAGGATGAAAGACTCAGGGTCCTGAAGAAATCATCCCTTTACAAGACCAAGCCATGGGGGTTGACGGAGCAGGCCGTTTTCCTGAATGCCGTAATTGAAGTTTCATGGACAGGGGAACCTGAAGAACTGATGGAATTTCTGCTGCAGGTGGAAAAATCATTCGGCCGTATCCGCATCAGGCACTGGGGACCAAGGACGCTGGATCTGGATATGATTTATAACAGTGAAATAGAAAGCAATACAGATTTTCTGAAATTGCCGCACCCATTTTTCTGGGAGCGGCCCTTTGTGTTGGTCCCTTTGGAAGAAATATATCCTGATTTCGTCTTTAATGGTGAAGGAATCCACCAGAGGATTCTGGAACTGGATGGATATAAGGATGTAGAGAAAACGGACATTGCATGGTAGGCAGGAGGTGAAATGATGGCAGAAAAAAATAAGATGATTGATGGAAAAGAAAATGCAAAAGAGGAAACTTCAGATTTGAACACAAAGGGGCCTGAGCTGGTTCAGATGATTGGAGACAGGCTGACATCCTTAATCGACCAGAACCATCCGGGAAAATCTGTAATCATCAACGGGATCAGCGGGTCTCAGAAATCTCTGGCGGCTGCGTCTCTCCTGGCGAAATATAATACGGCTGTTATTGTGGTTCCTACGCAGAAAGATATTTTCCGGTGGGAAGAAAATCTAAAGTTTTTTGTTCCCGATGCCAGAATATTTTCATTTCCTGTCGTGGAAGAGGCAGGTTTTGAAGGCACTTTTTCCAGTACGGAAAGGTTAAGGGAGCGCATGCGCTCCTTGTCTGCAATGATCAATGGTGAAAAGAGCATCATTATTGCGGCCGCAGTAGAAGCTGCGCAGAAAATTTCAGCTCCTTCTTCTATCAAGGATCATTTATATAAATTTGAGTTAGGCAGTGAAATCGAAAGAAGAGAAGTCCTGGAAGTACTGCAGGATCTGGGGTACGAAAGAGTCGATCAGGTTGAGCGGTCCGGACATTTTTCTGTCAGGGGCGATATCGTCGATATTTATCCGATCAATGAAATTCATCCGGTGAGAATTGAATTCTTCGGTGATGAAATTGACAGCATACGTTTGTTTGATGTAGACAGCCAGCGCTCCATCGAAACACTGGAAAGTCAAAGCGTATTTCCTGTTGCCGTAAAGGGCAGCAAGAATTCATCCGTTCTCTCTTACCTGGATCATGGGATCGTCTTTTATGATGAACCGCAAAGGGGTGAGGAATCCTTAAAGCAGTTCTTTAAGGAAGAAAAAGCCAATGCGGGCAAGGCTTTCCTCTGGAGCGAGCTCATTCATACAGCCCGGAAACAAACGAATCAGGAAATGGTATTCTCGCTTCTCAAGAGGGAACTGGAGGAGTTCAAGCCTTCGGTATACCACAATTGGAACGGGCAGGAGATGACGAATTATCAGAGGCAGATTCCCATTTTTACGGCCGATTTGAAATCCCTTCTGAATAAGAACTGGAAAACTGCAATCGTCATCCCGAGGGCCTCCGAGAAGCGCGAAATCGAGGGAATATTAACGGACCATCAGATACCCATGTCTCTTGATATAGAAGAGGGGAAAGTGGTTCTCCTTGATGGCGTCCTGACAGAGGGGTTTGAACTTTCCGATTTTAATCTGGCCCTGATTACAGCCGGCGATATTCTTGGCAGGCAGAAACTCAGAAAGTACAGTACAAGCGGATCAAGAAAGCAGATCCGTTACTTTTCCGATCTGAATCCGGGGGACTATGTTGTTCAGCAGGTACATGGAATCGGCAGGTACCTTGGCATACGCACGATTGAATTATCCGGTGTCCACAGGGATTACATTACCATCCAGTATGCAGGATCGGATAAGCTTTATCTTCCTGTAGACCAGATTGGTACTTTGGAGAAGTATATCGGTCCGGAAGGAGAAACGCCGCGCCTTCATACCATGGGCGGAGCCAACTGGAAAAAAATCCGCTCAAAGGCGAAAAAATCCATTCAGGAACTGGCTGAAAAGCTTTTGGACGTGTACGCGAAGCGTGAACTGGCAAAGGGTATTGCCTTTGCGCCGGATACGGCAGAACAGGTTGAATTTGAAGATTCATTCCCTTATGTCGAAACAGAAAATCAGGAGAATGCTATTTCCGTCATCAAGAAGGCTATGGAAAAGCCCACACCGATGGACATGCTTCTTTGCGGGGACGTTGGATTTGGAAAGACGGAAGTGGCGATGAGAGCCGTTTTTAAATGTGTCATGAGCGGCTATCAGGCTATGGTTCTGTGTCCTACGACGGTTTTGTCAGAGCAGCATTATAAAAACTTCAAGTCCCGCATGGATTCCTTTGGCGTCAATATTGCGGTGCTGAACAGATTCACAAAGGCTTCTGAAAGGACAAAGATCCTCCATCAGCTTGAATCCGGCGAACTGGATGTTGTCATTGGGACTCATTCTGTCCTGAACAAAAAGATTAAGTGCAGGAGACTGGGACTGCTGGTCGTAGATGAGGAGCAGCGCTTCGGTGTCGTACAGAAAGAAAGAAGAAAATCACTGGCAGAGGGAATCGATGTATTGACTCTTTCGGCAACACCGATACCAAGAACGCTCCATATGAGTTTGACAGGACTTCGTGATATGGTCACGATCACAACGCCGCCTCCTGGAAGACATGCAATCCAGACCTATGTTAGCGAGTACGATGATTCCATTGTCATTGACGCGATTCTTAGGGAAAAGGAACGCGGCGGCCAGTCATTCTTTGTCTACAACAGGATTGAGACGATGCCTGCCATGCTGGATCATCTGAAGAGCATACTGCCGGATACGATATCGATTGGAGTTGCCTATGGCCGGATGGATGGTGCAGTCCTTGAAAAAGTGATGCTTGATTTCTATCAGGGAAAGCATGATGTCCTGCTTTGCACAACCTTGATCGAAAACGGGCTGGATCAGCCAAATGCCAATACGATGCTGGTCTATGATGCAGACAAGCTTGGACTTTCCCAGATTTATCAGATGCGCGGAAGGGTAGGGCGTTCCGATAAAATTGCACGTGCCTGGTTCTTCTATAATAAGGATAAAGTGCTTAGCGAAGTTGCAGAAAAGCGTCTGAACACCATAAGAGAATTTACTGAACTCGGGAGCGGCTTTAAAGTCGCCATGCGCGATCTGGAAATCCGCGGGGCAGGCAATCTTCTGGGATCTGCCCAGCATGGCAATATCGCAAGCGTCGGGTTTGCAGCGTACTGCTCCATGCTTGAGGAGGCTGTGCAGCGTCTGATGGCAGAAAGAGAGCATAAGCCCCTTCCGAAGAAACTGCCGAATACCACTATCGAATTTCGTCAGGATGCGTACCTGGATTCCAAGTACATCAGCAATGAAGAGCAGAAGATGGAAATTTACAGAAGACTGGCATCCGTGGAAGATGAGAAAGAGCTGGCGGATTTGATCGATGAGGCAGTCGACCGCTATGGAACCCCGACAGAACCGGCCGAAAAACTGTTTTCCATTTCCCTGGTCAGAATAAAAGCCAGGAAACTTGGAATAGGGAGTGTCATTGACGAAGGGGATTCCATGCTTCTTACATGGGCGGATGAGGATTTCATGCGTGGATGGAATCCCAACCTTCTGCCAAAAGCGCTTGTTCCATACCTGCATTTCCTTCCGGGAAATCCGGCAAGGCTGAGAATCAGGAAGGCAGGAATCAAGGGCAGCCCCATGAAATGGCTTGGCGGTTTCCTGGATGAGCTGATGAGCGAGATCCATCATTCTTCCCATTAGATTTGCAGTGCATAGAACTCTGCATTTACGGGATTCTGCTTTACATTTATTAGCAAATCTGTTATGACTATATAAGTTATGTTTTTTTGAGGGGCTTTTCCATATTTTTTAATCAGGTGAAAAATGCGTAAAAATTCGTTTATCCAGGGTGCGTTGATCTTGACGGTAGCAGGGATTATCGTCAAGTTCATTGGGGCATTCAGTCGTATCTATCTGTCAAGACTTCTTGGCGGCGAAGGGATTGGGCTCTACCAGATGGCTTATCCGATCTACCTGCTTTGCCTTTCGGTATCGTCAGCAGGTCTTCCTGTGGCTATTTCAATCATGGTTGCAGAAAGAAACGCAGTCAACGATTACTTTGGCGGGCAGAAGGTATTCCGTATATCGCTCGTGACATTGGTTTTGACAGGACTCTTTTTCAGTCTCCTGCTTTTCTTCGGGGCCCAGTGGCTGGTCGACAGTGAAATTGTCCGCGACCAGAGAGCCTATTGGTCACTCCTTGCTTTGTCCCCGGCTGTTTTCTGTGCAACGCTTCTTGCGACGCTAAGAGGTTACTTCCAGGGTCTTCAGCTGATGACACCGACAGCTGTTTCACAGATACTTGAACAGGTCGTCCGTGTTGTTGCCATGATTCTTTTCGCCGTCGTCCTTCTTCCTTATGGACTGGAATACGGAGCTGCCGGCGCAACCCTTGGTGCAGCACCGGGTGCTTTTGTCGGCATACTGACACTTCTTGTTTTCTACTACATGACCCGCGGATGGAGAAATGAACTGGCATCTGAGCAGGATCCATCTATCAAGCCGCAGAGTGTAAAGACAATTATCAAAAGACTGCTTGTTCTTGCCATTCCTGTATCGCTGGCAAATATCATGCTTCCGATCGTTTCATTGATCGATCTTTTCATTGTTCCAAGAAGACTTGAAGTTGCTGGTTTTACGATTGAACAGTCAACAACATTCTTCGGCTATCTGACCGGCATGGCAACGGCTCTTGTCAACATGCCTACCATCGTTACGGCATCTCTGGCAGCAAGTCTTGTTCCTTTCGTTTCGGAAGCTATCGCGCAGAAACGCGGCGACATGGTACTCAAAAGAACAGATACCGCGATGCGCTTGGCCAATCTGATTACCATTCCTTCCTTTGTCGGAATGTGTGTGATTGCCACACCAATTTCTGCCATGCTTTATGCAACTCCGGATGCTGGTCCGTGCATTGCAATCATGAGCTTTGGCATTTTCCTTCTTGGCGTGCAGCAGGTAACAACGGGCGTTCTGCAGGGGATGGGCAAGACTGCCATACCTTTCCTGAACATGGTTGCCAGCGCGTGCTGCAAGATGTTCCTTTCATGGAACCTCACGGCTCTCCCAAGCTGGGGCGTTTTAGGTGCGGCATGGGCAACAAATGCAGACTTTGGCGTTGCAGCCATTCTCAATTTGATTTTCCTTTATAAATACAGACATTACACGATGGACATAAAGCATACGGTCAAGCTCTTCATTGCAGCAGCCGTTATGGGCGTGGTTGCTTATGGCTCTTATCACGCTCTTTACAGCCTGATTCACAGCAATACGCTTTCTACCCTGATTGCAATTGCCCTGGGCGGAGTTGTCTACCTTGTCGGTATCGTGCTGATTCGTGCTGTAACTCCTGATGATGTCAGGGAAATCCCAAAGATCGGCACACGTCTGGCCGCTATTGTGGAAAAGATGAGTTTCAAAAAGTAATATATTGCTTAGGAATGAAAGCATAGTAAAAAGACCGCGGAAAATCCGCGGTCTTTTTACTATGCAGCTGATTTAAATGACGCGGCTGGCATTTGCCAGGCAGCGTTCTGTTTCGGATACGATATCTTCAACGATTTCCTGTACGGGCTGAATCTTTGTCAAATGGGTCAGTGACATGCCGGCGAGGATAAAGCCGTTTTCTGTGTCGCCTTCAATGGCACCTTTTCTGTTTGTCCCTCTGGAAAGTGCAGTCAAGGTGCTCAAAGGAGCACCGCTGTATTCTTCCTGCAGATACTTATCAGAGAACTTATTTCTTAATCCTCTGACACTGTCTCCGGTAGTGAAGCCGCAGACGACAGAATCCGTATCGTTGGCATTGATGATGGCCTGCTTGGCATTGGGGTGAAGCAGGTGGCATTCCTCAGCAAGAAGGAAGCGTGTACCCATCTGGACACCTGAAGCGCCCATGATCAGAGATGCCGCAACACCTCTTCCGTCCACGATGCCTCCGGCTGCAACCAGTGGAATCTCGATGTCGGGAAGAATGTTTTCCAGGAGAGCCATGAGTGTCACTTTACCGTCATGTCCGCCTGCTTCCATGCCTTCGACGATGATGGCATCAGCTCCGGCATCCTGCACACGCTTGGCAAGCTTTGCATTTGGAACAACCGGAATGCATTTGATGCCTGCATGATGAAGAGGTTCAAACCATGGGAGGGGATTGCCTGCACCAATGGTTACGAAGGGGACTTTCTCATCACAGATCACCTGAGCAACATCATCGACGTTTGGCGCCTGCAGCATTAAATTGACGCCGTAGCATTTCCCGTTTCCCAGAATGTCTTTGGCTGTCCTGATACTGTCCCTGACTTCATCTGCAGAGAATCCGCCCGAGCCTATGACGCCTGCGCAGCCTGCATGATTCATTGCAGCCGCCAGCACTCCGTCTGAAATATAGGCCATTGCACCCTGAATAATGGGGTAATCAATACTGAGGAGCTTCGTTAACTTTGTGTTCCATGACATAATATCCATCTCCTTGCGATATGAAAATACCGGATTAAAGTGAAATTTCATAATGGACTTTGCTTGATGCCTTATGAAGACCGGTTTATTATTCTTTTCCCATTATACCTGCTTTATGTGGAATAGGTAAGTTTTAAGCCCTATCATGCGGATTACCGGAAGACAAATGCATAATGAATGCATGAAAGTAACCCTTTGGCTGCTATGCAATGCGCAAATTTCATGTAATGAGAAAACATAGGAAAATATCTGCCTGAAATGAACCATGATGAGGAAATGATATAAAAACGGATAAAGGCTTTGATTTTAGAAGAGAGTCAATGTGGAAATATCAGCCTTTCCTGCACATAAAATATAGGAATAAGTATATATTACATAATTTTAATGCACATTATGGTTAAATAATGTATACTTAATTATAGAATTAACGGCAGTTGTTGTAGTATTATTAACTGCGTGATATACTGTAAGGGTAGAGTTCAGGCTTTTCTCTATCCCTAATTTCATAAATATATGATACGGAAGTGATAAAGGTGGAAGGGGACTCCTTAATGATGCTTCTTGTGCCGGAGATGATGATTGAAGCACAGGAGCGGTATGAAATCCTCAGACAGATCCATGCAGCACAACCGGTCGGAAGACATCTTTTAACCGTACAGACGGAATTGTCAGACAGCATTATTCGGAAACACATTGAAGAAATGGAGCGGACCGGGCTTTTGGTTTACAGGCCCTCCGGGATCAGTTTGACCAGCAAGGGTGAATCACTCCTGGAGCCGCTTTCCCATTATTTCCGGAAAAGTCCTTTTTCCGATAAGATGGCAGCATCTTTGCAGAAAATCTTATCGATGAAAAAGGTCATACTGGTGCGGGGAGATTCTGATGAGAAGGAGTCAGTAAGAGGTGATATAGCCCAGGAGGCCGCCTTGGCCCTGATTCGTCTTATAAGAGATGATGACATAGTGGCAGTGAGCGGCGGAGCATTGATGGCTGAACTGGCGGAAATGCTCCCAAAGCTTCACATGAATGTGGATGTTTTACCGATCAGAAGAGGATTTGGCAGGAGAATAGATTTTTTACCAAATAATGTGGCAGCTCATATGGCTGAAAAATTAGGAGGGAAGTATCACATCCTTCAAATACCGGATGGATTGAGTCCCGAGTTTTTCTACAAGCTGAAAAAAGAATTGCCGCAGATCAATCAGACAGAAGAATTGTTTTCAAAAGCGGGTATATTGGTTACTGGTATAGACAGTGCAGAGGATATTAAGAAGTATCACGAACTTCCATCAGATGTAACGAGGCGGCTGGAAAAGGAAAATGTATCCAGCGAAGCTTTGGGACTATATGTCAATGCGGAAGGGAAAATCTTATATCGCCTGTACAATGTCGGCATTTCCAGGGACGATATACCAGCAATACCACATATATTAATTACTGCAGGCGGAAGTCATAATGGGGAAGCGATCCTTGCTGTGGCAAGAGCAGGAATACGCGGAGTCCTCATTACTGATGAAGGGGCCGGCAGAAAAATACTTCAACTAGTTTCAGGTGAAAAAGCGACAACAGGAGGTTGCAAAGATCATGGTTAAAGTCGGAATTAATGGATTTGGCAGAATTGGAAGACTCGTATTTCGCGGCATGCTGAAGAGGGACGATCTGGAAGTCGTTGCTATTAACAATCCAAGCGGGGTTGAAACAGCTGCTTACCTTCTTAAATACGATACTGTTCACGGAAGACTTGATGAAAAGGTAGAAATTGACGGCGACGATTTGATCATTGAAGGCAAACGTGTTCATGTTTTCCAGAATCGTGATCCGGAGCATCTGGACTGGAGCAAGTATGGTGTTGAAATCGTTGTAGAATCCACAGGCAAGCTGAAAGATAAAGTCAGCGCCGGAAAGCATATCAAGGGAACTGTGAAAAAGGTTATTATCACAGCACCGGGCAAAGATGATGACGCAACGATTGTTATGGGCGTCAATGAAGAAACATATGACCCGAAGGCAGACAATATTATTTCCAACGCTTCCTGCACGACAAACTGCCTCGCTCCGATTGTAAAAGTACTGCATGAACAGTTCCACATTGTACGCGGACTTATGACAACCGTTCATTCCTATACGAATGACCAGGCTATTCTTGAAAAAGCACACAAGAAGGATCCAAGAAGAGGCCGTGCTGCTGCAGAAAACATTATTCCGACTTCCACAGGCGCAGCAAAGGCAATCGGCATTGTCATTCCTGAAATGAAAGGCAAACTGAACGGACTGGCTATCCGCGTTCCGACCCCGGACGTATCCCTGGTCGATCTGGTTGTTGAACTGGAAAAGACAGTTACAAAGGAAGAAGTCAACGAAGCATTGAAGAAAGCCGCTGAAGACGAATTGAAAGGAATCCTTGCTTATACGGATGAACCCCTTGTATCCAGCGATTTCCGCACAACAAATGTAAGCTCTACCGTTGACAGCCTGCTCACCATGGTTATGGACGGCAATCTTGTCAAAGTTATTGCATGGTACGATAACGAATGGGGTTATTCAATGCGTATTATTGATCTTGTAGCTTATGTTGCATCGAAAGGACTGTAATGATGAACAAGCAGACAGTGTATGATCTTAAGCCTGAAGGAAAGGTTGTATACATCCGTGTCGATTATAATGTTCCCCATGATAAAGAGGGGAATATTCTGGATGACCGCAGAATCCGGGCTACAATTCCAACAATTCATTATCTTCTGAATCAGGGCGCAGCCATTGTCCTGGCCAGTCATATGGGAAGGCCGAAGGGCGAATATAAAGCAGAATTATCTCTCCGTCCTGCTGCAGCCCGTCTGGCAGAACTTTTACAAAAAGAAGTCAAATTCATTCCGGACTGCATTGGACCCGAAGCTGATCAGGCCAAAGAAGAACTGAAGCCGGGCGAGATTATTCTTCTTGAAAACTTAAGATTCCATAAGGAAGAAGAAAAGAATGATCCGGATTTTGCCAAAGCACTTGTCAAAGGATGCGATCTGGCTGTTAACGATGCTTTCGGCGTATCCCACCGTACACATGCATCCATCGTAGGCGTTGGCAGACTTTTGCCTATGGTATCCGGCCTTCTTCTTAAAAAGGAAATTGATTTCCTTGACGGCGTCATTGAACATCCGGAAAGGCCATTTGCTGCGATTATAGGCGGAGCAAAAATCAGTGACAAGATCCAGGTTATTGCAAACCTGATGGAAAAGGCAGATGTCATCCTGATTGGCGGCGGCATGGCGAATACATTCGTTGCAGCCCAGGGTTATGACATGGGCGAATCCCTGCAGGACAAAGACCGCTTTGATTTGGCAAGAAACCTTATGAAGAAGGCAAATGATCTTGGATCAAGCATCATGCTGCCGGTTGATTTCATGGCAGGTGATTCATTCTCCGCTGAAGCAAAGACAAAGGTTCTTTCGGCAGAAGAATTCTCCAGCCCGTGGATGGCGCTTGATATCGGTCCTAAGACCATTGATCTTTATGTTGAAACTTTGCAGAAAATGAAGACTGTCGTTTGGAATGGCCCGATGGGCGTTTTCGAAATGGAACCATTCTCAAAGGGAACCTATGCAATAGCTAAGGCTATGGCATCCCTCAATGCGACGACTGTCATCGGCGGAGGAGAATCCGCATCGGTTGTTGATCAGCTTGGAATCGGAGACAAATTCTCTCATGTATCGACAGGCGGCGGCGCTTCGCTGGAAATGCTTGAAGGAATGATTCTTCCGGGCGTTGCAATCCTTGCTGACAAGGAGTGATAATTTGAGGAAAAAGTTAATTGCAGGAAATTGGAAGATGAATCAGACGGTGACGGAGGCAGGTCACTATTTTGAAAAGTTTAAAGTAAAAGCTAGGGAAGATGTAGATTTGGTTTTCATTCCTCCTTTTACCGATATTCCAGTTGCCAAATTTTTTATAAGCAGATCATCAATCGGTCTTGGCGCACAGAATATGTATCCGGCGGAAAGCGGAGCTTTTACCGGAGAGATTTCACCTCTTATGCTCAAGGATCTTGGATGCACGTATGTCATTTGCGGACATTCTGAAAGAAGAGAGATCCTGGGAGAGAGCGATGAATTTATTGCCAGGAAAGTAAAATGTGCACTGGATCACGATATAACTCCGATTCTTTGCGTCGGTGAAACAAAGGATGAACATGATGCAGGGAAAACAGAGGAGAAAATAGAAACACAGGTAAGGGCAGCTCTTGAGAAAATCCCCACTGATAAGGTTTCAAATGTTGTTATCGCTTATGAACCTATCTGGGCGATCGGCTCAGGCGCAGCGGCAACTGCAGATGAAGCAGAAGCGGTTGCAAAGCTGATCCGGCAGATTGTTAAAAATATTGCCGGGAAAAAAGTTTCAGATCAGGTGCGGATTCTCTATGGCGGTTCTGTCAATGCCGGAAATATCAACGATTTTACTGGAGAAAAAGATATTGACGGCGCTTTGGTCGGCGGGGCCAGCTTAAAACCAGAAGAATTCATTTCTATTTATCAGAAGGCTTGAGAAATCATTTTTATTAAAGGGACAGATGAAAGGGTATAGGTGGAGTTAGATTATGGCAGTCATTACGGATCTTCATGCAAGAGAAATTTTAGATTCACGTGGAAATCCTACTTTGGAAGTCGATATGTCACTGGAGGATGGGACATTTGCCCGCGCCGGAGTTCCGTCCGGTGCTTCTACCGGTATCTTTGAAGCCACCGAACTTCGTGATGGAGATGAGACAAGGTATGGCGGAAAGGGTGTTCTTAAAGCCGTAGATAACGTAAATGGTGAAATTGCAGATGCCGTTATCGGCTGGGACGCAAGTGATCAGAGAGGGCTGGATCATATTCTGATCAACCTTGATGGAACCGAAAACAAGAGCAGACTCGGTGCAAATGCCATTCTTGGCGTATCCCTTGCTGCTGCTCATGCTGCAGCCAACTCATTTGGACTTCCGCTCTACCAGTACCTTGGCGGAGTGAATGCACACGTACTGCCTGTTCCGATGATGAACGTACTTAATGGCGGCGCTCATGCAGACAACAATGTTGATATCCAGGAAAGCATGGTCATGCCTGTCGGAGCTTCCAGCTTCAGGGACGGCCTTCGCATGTGCGCTGAGGTATACCACACTTTAAAAGCTGTTCTTAAGGATAGAGGACTTTCTACTGCAGTTGGAGACGAAGGCGGATTTGCTCCGGATCTTCCGTCCAATGAAGCAGCTATGGAACTTCTCTGCGAAGCTATCGAAAAAGCAGGCTATACTGCAGGAAGCGATATTGTCCTTGCTACTGACGTTGCTGCATCTGAACTCCTTGGCGACGACGGCTTATACCATTTATCCGGAGATCATGCAGCAAAGACCGCTGAACAGATGATTGAATTCTACGATCACCTGATTTCCGAGTACCCGATTGTTTCCATTGAAGACGGGCTTGGAGAAGAAGACTGGGAAGGATGGAAACTTCTGACAGATTCACTGGGAGACAAAGTACAGCTTGTTGGGGACGACCTTTTCGTTACCAATACAGAACGTCTTTCCAGAGGAATTGCAGAAGGCGTTGCCAACTCCATTCTGATTAAACTGAATCAGATCGGCACGCTGACTGAAACATTTGAAGCCGTACAGATGGCACAGAGAGCCGGTTATACAGCTGTTATTTCCCATCGCTCGGGCGAAACGGCAGATACGACAATTGCTGATCTGGCAGTTGCTTTGAATGCAGGACAGATCAAGACAGGTGCGCCGTGCAGATCTGAACGAGTTGCAAAATACAACCAGCTCCTCCGCATTGAAGAAGGACTTGATGCAGATGCCTGCTATGGAAGCGAAGAGCTTGCCGGCAAGCTGCGTATATTTGAAAAATAAAAAAACGGAGCTGTGACAAAATGCGCAATCATTTTGCCACAGCCCTTTTTTTATGCATCATATACAGCATGTCAATAAATTAGTGCAATCATTATGAAGAAATGATACAATAAGACGGTATAAAACGTTAAAATTATTTGGACCATAAATTACAAAGGAGAGACAACATGAGTAAAGTATTTGTTATCGGTCATAAATCACCGGACACAGACAGTATAGCTGCTGCCGTTTCCTATTCCTATTTGAAAAGACAGCTTGGCGTTGATGCCGTAGCAGCCAGAGCAGGGGAACCAAACAAAGAAACAAAGTTCGCACTTGATTATTTCAAGGTAGAAGCACCTGTTTTACTGGAAAGCACTGCAAGAAAGAATCCGGATGATGAAAAGACAAAACTGATTCTTGTCGATCACAATGAATCCAAGCAGTGCGTAGACGGCGCAAAGGATGCAGAAGTCCTTGAACTGATCGATCATCACAGACTGGGTGATTTTGAAACCGAAAATCCGATTTTCATCCTGATCCGCCCGGTAGGATGCGTAAACACCGTTATTTACGGCCTTTACAAGGCAAATGGAGTAAAACCGTCCAAAGAAGTTGCCGGAATGATGCTTTCTGCGATCATCTCTGATACAGTTCTGTTCAGATCCCCGACTACAACAGATGAAGACAAGGCTGCAGTCAAGGAACTGGCAGAAATTGCAGGCGTCGATTATGAAGCTTACGGCATGGAAATGCTTAAGGCAGGCGCTGACATTTCTGATTACCCGGCAGAAAAGCTTGCTCACAATGATACCAAGGAATTTGAAGCAGGCGGAAAAGTTTTCAGCTGCGGTCAGATTTCTGTTATGGATCTTGAACCGATCGAAGCCAAGCGCGCAGATATCATGAAAGTTCTTGAGGAAACCAAGGCAGAAAAACAGTATGAAGCTTCCTACCTGATGGTTACCAATATTCTGACAGAAGATACATATCTCTGGTTTACCAGCGGCGCTGAAGCTGCAGCTGAAGAAGCTTTCGGCAAGAAAGCGGAAGATAGATGTGTATATCTTCCTAAGGTCATGTCCCGTAAGAAACAGGTAGCTCCGTTCCTGTTAAAAGTATACGGAAAATAATTGATTCGATGAATGTAGGAAGAACTCATTTTTGACAGGTACAGTCATTTATGGGTTCTTCTTTTTACACTAAGGAGATTTGAGGATTTGTCTAATTATTTAAACACATTAAACGACCAGCAGTTGAAAGCGGTAAAGCAGATAGACGGACCAGTCCTGATCCTGGCAGGGGCCGGTTCAGGCAAGACGAAGTCATTGACCTGCAGGATTGCCTACATGATGGAATCGGGAATCAGTCCGTCTGAAATTCTGGCAATCACTTTCACAAACAAGGCTGCCCAGGAAATGAGGGAACGTATTCATGCTCTTGTGGGGCCTTCTGCTGACAAAATCTGGATGTATACATTTCATTCCTTCGGCGCAAGATTCCTCAGACGTGAAACCAGCAATTATCCTCCATATAATGATAAATTTACGATTTATGATTCGGATGATTCCAAAACACTCATAAAAAATATACTTAAGGAACTGAATCTGGATGACAAGCAGTTCCAGCCCAATATCATTCAGGCGCATATATCTTCAGCAAAGGGCCAGCTGCTTGAGCCGAAAGCATTCCGCGCGCAGGTTGGATCGAACTTCTTTGCACAGAAGGTTGCCGATGTATATGAATCTTATGACAAGCATCTGAAGCAGAACAATGCGCTTGACTTCGACGACCTGCTTTTCATGACAACAAAGCTCTTATCGATTGAATCGATCCGGAGACGCTGGCAGGACAGATTCCACTATATTTTGATCGATGAATATCAGGATACGAACCATGCACAGTACCTGATGGCAAAACTTATTGCAGGAAAGAATCAGAATATCTGTGCAGTCGGTGATGCTGACCAGAGTATTTATTCCTGGCGCGGCGCCGATCTCAGGAATATCATTGATTTCCAGCAGGATTATCCGTCTGCCAAGGTGATCAAACTTGAACAGAACTACCGCTCGACGCAGACGATTCTGGATGCGGCAAACGCAGTCATTCAAAATAACTCCGGAAGACCGTCCAAGCGGTTATGGACAGAAAACAACCAGGGCAAGCCTCTTATCCTCTATACAGCTTCCGATGAGCACAGTGAAGCTGATTTCATCGTAAATACGATGAGAAAAGAACACAATGAGGAGCATCAGCTGTATGGAAATATGGCTGTCTTGTACCGTATGAATGCGCAGTCGCGAGTCATTGAAGAAGCGCTCGTAAAAAGCGGAATCGGATATACGATGGTCGGAGGGACGAGATTCTATGACCGCGCAGAAATCCGTGATATGCTTGCATACCTCAAGCTGGTATCCAATCTTAAAGATAATGTCAGCCTTATGCGTATCATCAATGTCCCCAAGCGCGGAATAGGGGCGGCAACCGTACAGAAGCTTTCCGATTACGCCAACGAAAGAAATACATCCATGTTCGAAGCAATGATGGATCTGGACGGGCTTGATGTCTCTTCGTCTACGAAGACAAAGCTCCAGAACTTCATAGCCATGATGTTTGAGTTCCTGAATGCATCTACCGAGACGAATGTCTTTGGCCTGCTTCAGAAAATAATGACGGATACGAAGTATCTGGAACAGCTGCAGGAAAGCAAGGATCCGCAGGTACAGAGCCGTGAGGAAAACCTTGGTGAACTTCTCTCTGTTGCCAAGGATTTCAATAATGATAATCCGGAAGGCGGAGTATCAGATTTCCTTGAAAAGGTTGCTCTTGTCAACGATGTGGATACGTATGAGAATGAAAATGACAGAGTGACACTGATGACGATCCACAGTGCCAAGGGACTGGAATTCCCGATTGTATTCCTGGCCGGAATGGATGAAGGCATATTCCCCGGCGTCCGTTCTCTGATGGATGAGTCCAAACTAGAAGAGGAACGCCGTCTCTGCTACGTGGCTTTGACCAGAGCAAAGGAAAAGCTGTATTTATCCAATGCCCATATGCGCACAATGTATGGTCAGATCAAGCCGTACCTTCCCAGCCGTTTTATTGATGAAATTCCTCAGGACCTCCTGACGCATGTCGAGTCTGATGAACGGCAGGACAGGGCTTTCCAGGCAAGAAGGCGGGAGACGGCCAGCAGAGTCGATTATGCAATGTCGGAAGTATCTGTTGTGAATAAGCCAAAACCGCAGAAAGAGCCGAAACGCTATGACTGGAAGGTAGGAGATACGGCTGTACATAACCTCTGGGGGAAGGGGAAAGTCGTTGCAGTTATGGGATCGGACAGCAAAATGATGCTGAAGATTGAATTCCCGGGAAATAAGATTCGTCAGGTCATGGTTGCATTTGCTCCAATAACGAAAGGAGAATGATTATGGTTCCTGAAGATGTGCGAGAAGAAGCCGAAAAACTGAAAAAAGAGCTTCGTCATCACAGCTACTTGTACTATGTATTGGACAAGCCTGAAATTTCAGATTATGAATTTGACCATATGTACAGAAAGCTTGTAGACATAGAGGCAAAGTATCCTGAGCTTGTTACTCCGGATTCTCCGACACAGAGAGTCGGGGGAAAGGCAACGGATGATTTCCAGAAGGTAAGATTCAGGAAGCCTATGCTGAGCCTTGCCAATGCGTTCAGCGCCGATGAGCTCCGGGATTTTGACCGCAGGGTCAAGGAAGGGCTTGAAACAGACCACGTCCAGTATATTACGGAGCTCAAAATCGACGGGCTCTCAATGAACCTGATCTATAAAAACGGCGTTTTGACGCAGGGGCTGACAAGAGGCGACGGAAGAGTCGGCGAAGATGTTACAAGCAATGTAAAAACGATTCATACGATTCCGCTTTACATAGAAAACGCTCCGCCATATATGGAAGTCCGCGGTGAAGTTTACATGCCGAGAAAAAGCTTCATCATGCTCAATGAGGAAAGGGATGAAGCCGGACTCATGCCGTTTGCAAACTGCAGGAATGCAGCAGCAGGTTCCCTGCGCCAGCTTGATCCGCATGTCACGGCTGCCCGCAATCTGGCTTTTTTCGCGTATGCATTAGGCGACATTGAAGGCCTTGAAATTTCCTCGCAGGAAGAGCTTCTGATGAAACTTTCCGAATTCCATTTCCAGGTAAACCCGAATTATAAGAAATGGGATTCCATTGAAGGAGTCATCCAGGGCGTCAATGACTGGGAAGTCCGCAGGCATGATCTTGGATACGACACTGACGGAATGGTTATAAAAGTCAATGACTTTGCGCAGCAGGAAAAGCTTGGCACAACCGTCAAGGATCCGCGCTGGGCCATGGCTTACAAGTACCCGCCGGAAGAGGCCGAGACTAAAGTTGAAAAAATTGTCGTAACTCTTGGAAGGACAGGAGTCCTGACACCATCTGCCGATCTTGAACCGGTCCATCTGGCAGGGACAGTCGTAAAAAGAGCAACCCTCCATAATATGGATTTCATTAAAGAAAAGGATATCCGCGAAGGGGATTACGTAAAGATCTACAAAGCCGGGGAAATCATTCCGGAAATAGACCGCGTGCTGAAGGAAAAACGAAATGGTTCTGAAAAGCCATTTGAAATTCCGGAAGTCTGTCCGGTATGCGGAAGCCCTGTGGGACGTCCTGCCGGCGAAGTCGCTTACAGGTGTACAAATCCGAACTGCGGCGGCATAGTCCGCGAAAAGCTGGTGCATTTTGCCTCCAGAGATGCCATGAACATCGAGGGAATGGGGCCGTCAGTGGTCGATAGCCTTCTGGCATACAGGCTTGTTTCTGATCCCGGTGATTTCTACAGGCTTACTCAGGATGAGCTTGAACAGATTGAACGGATGGGAGAAAAGCGTGCCGGAAACCTGATTGCAGCAATAGAAAAGAGCAAGGAAAGCGGATTGGCAAAACTGCTCTTTGGCCTGGGCATCCGTTTCCTTGGTGCAAAAGGTGCTGAGCTCGTAGCCGGAAAGTACCATACCATGGAGGAGCTGGAAAATGCCGGCACAGATGATATCCAGAGTATTGACGGAATCGGCAAGGCAACGGCTGAAAGTTTGTACAGCTACCTGCATGATATGGAAAATATGAAGGTACTGGATAAGCTTAAAAGCGCAGGCGTCATGATGGAAGCAGCCGTCGAAGAGGAAACAGGAAGCGCCTTTGAAGGTGAAATGGTCGTGCTGACAGGAAAATTATCCAGCATGGGGCGGCGCGAGGCAGGAGATCTCATCAAAAGCCAGGGCGGCTCTGTCCAAAGTTCCATCACGAACCATACGACCCTTGTCGTAGCAGGGGAAGACGCAGGAAGCAAACTGGACAAGGCCAGAGAAAAAGGAATCCCTGTCCTTAGTGAAGAAGAATTTCTGGCAAGACTTGGAAGAGCGTAATGAATGTTTCCGCATTCTTGATGCATAAGAGGGAAAAAGGATGCAGCAATGCTCTTCTATAACAGATCAAAGCCTTATTTATACGGTTTTTCCGTATCTGTGATATAATTGAAAAAGGTTTTTTCTGGTTAAAATACAAGATAAGGAAGTGTACTATGAAAATCACAATTGAGGAAGCCAAGAAGATTGCGCTTCTTTCCAGATTAGAGTTTTCTCCGGAGGATCTGGAAAAAATGCGTGAATCAATGAACAGCATTCTGACTCATATGGAAGAACTCAGCCAGTATGATACGACAGATGTTGCGCCAACGGTACATGCAGTAGAACAGTATAACGTTATGCGTGAAGATAAACCACATCAATCCTTCACAAATGAACAGGCACTTATGAATGCGCCTGAAAGTGAAGATGGATATTTTAAAGTACCAAAAATTATTTAAGCGGGAGGTGCGGCTTTGAATTTCACAATTCATGACTTGCATGCACAGCTGGTCAATAAGGAAATATCAGCTGTTGAATTAACAAAGAAAGTTATTGCGCATCGTGACTCCGTCGAGAAGGATGTTCATGCATATCTCTCGCTTAGCGATGCAAAAGCTCTGGAAAAAGCGGCTGAAGTTGACGCCAAGATTGCAGCAGGAGAAGAAATCTCTGATCTGGCGGGCATTCCGGGAGCCATTAAGGATAATATCTGCATCAGCGGAGAAACCTGCACAGCTGCATCCAGGATGTTGGAACACTGGGTTGCTCCCTATGATGCCACTGTCATTGAAAAACTTAAGCAGCAGGATTTCATCTCTATCGGAAAGACGAACATGGATGAATTCGCAATGGGCTCTTCTACAGAAAATTCCGCTTTCGGACCGACAAGGAACCCATGGAATCTGGATTATGTTCCTGGCGGCTCCTCCGGCGGCTCTGCTGCAGCAGTAGCTGCAATAGAAGCAGTCTGGGCCCTTGGTTCTGATACGGGCGGATCCATCCGCCAGCCAGCTTCCTTCAATGGCATCGTAGGTCTCAAACCTACCTATGGGCTTGTTTCCAGATATGGCCTTCTGGCTTTTGCATCTTCACTCGATCAGATTGGCGGTTTGACGAAAGACGTAACCGATGCTGCCATTCTTTTAAATGCGATTGCCGGGTATGATGCAAAGGATTCCACCTCCATTCCTCAGGATAAAAAAGATTACAAGAAAGCTCTTGTGAATAACGTGAAGGGAATGAAGATCGGTGTCCCGAGAGAATTCTTTGGCGAAGGGATTAAGCCTGAGACCAAAGAGGCTGTTAAAAAGGCACTGGCCTTCTATGAGAAGGAAGGCGCTGAGCTTGTCGATGTCTCCATCCCGCATATTAACAGCGGTGTTTCTGTTTACTATATCATTGCTCCTGCAGAAGCAAGTTCCAACCTTGCCCGTTATGACGGCGTAGGCTTCGGATATCGTGCAGAAGGCAAAGATATCATTGATATGTATATCAAGACAAGAAGCACGGGCTTTGGCGAAGAAGTAAAGCGCAGAATCATGCTTGGCAACTATGTTCTGTCAGCAGGATATTATGATGCATATTATCTGAAAGCGCTGAAGGTACGCACTCTCCTCAAACAGGAATTTGATGAAGTATACAAGTCCTGTGATGTGATTGCAGCTCCTTCTGCATCCGGGACATCATTCAAGTTCGGCGCATTCTCTGATCCGCTCTCCCTGTACATGGAAGATATCTGCACGGTTCCGGTCAACCTGATCGGTGCTCCGTCCATCAGCATCCCGGTCGGATTCCATGAAGGAATGCCTCTTGGCATGCAGCTGATCGGCAAGCCGCTTGGCGAAGAAACAATTATTCAGGCTGCATATACTTTTGAACAGTCTCATCCTGAATTTACCCAAATTGCACCGAAAGGAGAGATTAAGGCATGAAATATGAAGCAGTGATTGGCTTGGAGGTTCATACAGAACTCCAGACAACAACGAAAATCTTCTGCGGCTGCAAAACATCATTCGGCGCTGAACCAAATACAAATGTATGCCCGGTTTGCTTAGGGCTTCCAGGCGTACTTCCTGTCCTGAATAAAAGAGTACTGGAATTTGCAGTACGTGCAGGCCTTGCCCTGAATTGCGAGATTTCCCGCTTCAGCAAGTTTGACCGCAAGAATTATTATTATCCGGATCTTCCGAAGAACTTCCAGACATCGCAGTTCGATCTTCCAATCTGCGAAAGAGGCCATCTTGATATCGAAGTAAACGGAGAAAAGAAACAGATCCGCATTACAAGAGCACATATGGAAGAAGATGCCGGCAAGCTTGTTCATCATGGAACATCCATTACCGATTCCGACTATTCCCTTGTCGACTATAACCGTACAGGTACACCGCTTCTTGAAATCGTTACTGAACCTGATATGCGTTCTGCCAAGGAAGCTGTTGCATACCTTGAAAAAATGCGCGCTATCCTGCAGTACATCGGTATTTCCGACTGCCGCATGGAAGAAGGAAGCCTTCGCTGTGATGCGAACGTTTCTGTCAGACCTGTCGGTCAGAAAGAACTTGGCACCAAGACGGAAATCAAGAATATCAATTCCTTCAAGGGCGTAGAAAAGGCAATTGAATACGAAGCGCTGCGTCAGGCAGAAATTCTTGAAGACGGCGGAAAGATCATTCAGGAAACAAGAACCTGGGATGAAAAGGAAGGCGTCACAAAGAGCATGCGTACCAAGGAAGAAGCGAACGATTACCGCTACTTCCCGGAACCTGACCTTGCACCTTTCACAGTTTCTGAAGAATACATTGAAGACATCCGCAAAACTCTTCCAGAACTTCCGGATGAAAGACGCGAACGTTACATCGCAAACTTCGGCCTGTCCTCTACGGATGCCCAGTATATGACAAACGACAAGGATACCTCCGATTACTTTGAAAAGGTGGTCGCAGCAGGCGCAGATCCCAAGGCTTCCGTAAACTGGATCATGGGCGAATTTGCAAGCCAGCTTTCCAATGCAGGCATAGAAATTGCCAAAGCCCCGGTTACACCGGAAAATCTCGCCAAACTTCTGGCTCTGATTGCTAAGGGAACCATTTCCGGAAAAATTGCCAAGAAAGTTTTTGCTGAAATGTGGAAAGACGGAGCAGATCCGGAAGAAATCGTCAAGGCACAGGGCCTTGTACAGATCAGCAATACAGGCGCACTCAAGGAACTGGTTGTAAAAGTCATTGCCAATAATCCAAAGGCAGTAGAAGACTTCAAAGCCGGAAAGAAGAAAGCTGTCGGTGCTCTGGTCGGACAGATCATGAAAGAAACAAAGGGCAAGGCAAATCCAAAAGTAATCAATGAGTTGCTGAATGACGAACTTAAAAAGTTATGATAGATGATAGAAAAAGCGAGAATGTTGAGCCTAATCAGGAAGAACCGAAAGTGATGTCTGATCAGGAAAGAGACAATTTTCATGGGCTGACATTAAATGAAGATGGGAGACGGGATGATCCCGAGGAGGATACGGAAATCCGTATTCACTTTGTGGATATAAAGAAGATTCCTTTATGGAAGAAAATCCTTTTTGGTGCCGCCTTTGTCATTTTTGTTGCCATTGCTCTCGTGATGGCATGGTTCTTTATGCTCGGCGGCGCAGCTGTCTTTGCTTTAGGTCTTATTATTTATTTGCTGAAAAAGTACATATTCTGATAAAAAGCTGCCTGCCGGCGGGCAGCTTTTTAGGTTAAAAGGGTACGGTTTTGAGGATTCGTCAAATATATTCAAACATTTAGAAAATAAAATAAACCATCTATATTGAAAAAATCAGATATGCATGTTATAATACTTCCAGAACGTCAAAAGTATTTTATTTAGAATTATTCTAGTAATTATATGATCAAGTTATATGATCAAGGAGGAATTGTACTATGTCTTTAAATGGAAAGAAGATTAGCGAATTCAAGCTTCAGGCTTATCAGAATGAAGATTTCATCGAAGTAACCGATAAGGATCTGCTCGGCAAATGGAGCGTCCTGTTTTTCTACCCGGCAGACTTCACATTTGTATGCCCGACCGAACTGGAAGACCTGGAAAACAAATATGCTGATTTCAAGAAGATCGGCTGCGAAATCTATTCTGTTTCCTGCGATACCCATTTCGTCCACAAAGCTTGGCATGAATCTTCTGACAGAATCGGCAAGGTTGAATATCCGATGATCGGCGATCCGACCGGCAAGCTTGCTAAGGATCTTGATGTATACATCGAAGATGCTGGCCAGGCAGAAAGAGGAACCTTCGTCATCAACCCGGACGGAGAAGTTGTACTCTATGAAGTAAGCGCAGGCAACATCGGACGTAATGCTGATGAACTGCTCCGCAAGGTTGAAGCTGCTCAGTTCGTTTACGAACACGGCGATGAAGTTTGCCCGGCAAAATGGCATCCAGGTGAAGAAACCCTGAAACCATCCTTTGACTTAGTCGGCAAATTATAATAAAACGGAGGCATCATGGAAAAATTTTATGATGCCATAGTAGTAGGCGGGGGGCCAGCTGGGCTCTCCGCCGCTATTTATATGGCGAGAGCGCGTTTCAGAGTCCTTGTAATAGAAAAGGAAAAAGTTGGCGGGCAGATTACAATTACCGCAGAAGTTGTCAACTATCCGGGGATATTCTCCACGAATGGCGAAAAACTTACTGCTGAAATGGCTCGTCAGGCAAGAGCATTCGGAGCAGAGTTCCTGAATGCAGAAGTGACCGGAATGGATGTAGATGATGATTACAAAGTCGTTCATACCTCCAACGGTGATTTCAAGACACTGGGAATCATCTTTGCCGGCGGCGCACATCCGCGTCTTGCCGGTTTCAAGGGAGAAAATGATTTCCGCGGCCATGGCGTGGCATACTGTGCAACCTGCGATGGCGAATTCTTTACAGGAAAGACCATTTTCGTTGTAGGCGGCGGTTATGCGGCTGTCGAAGAAGGGCTGTTCCTTACAAAGTATGCCAAGAATCTGATTATTGTCGTAAGAGGAAATGATTTCAGTATAGAATCTGCAGCTGTGGAAGAGCTGAAAGATAATAAGAATACAAAGATCCTTTACCATACACAGATTGAGGAAGTAAAGGGCGATAGTGCTATCCGCAAGGTTGTCCTTAAAGACAGACAGACCGGAGAAGAAACAGTATATGAAGCGGATCCCAGTGATTTCTATGGTGTATTCGTATTTGTAGGATATGCTCCTGAGAATGCCCTTCTCAAAGGGAAAATCGATCTCGATGAAAAGGGATACGTTATTACCGACCGTGACCAGAAAACAAATGTTGACGGCGTTTACGCAGCTGGTGATATCTGTGTCAAGAACCTCAGACAGGTTGTAACAGCTGTATCTGACGGTGCAGTGGCTGCAACTTCTCTGGAGAAATACCTGGGAAGCCAGTTCAGAAAACTGAATCTGAAGCGTACTTATGTAAAGAATCTGGCTCCGAAAGAAAAGAAGCAGGAAGCTGCTGCTGTTGCAAAAGCGAAGCCGGAAGCCTTCCTTGATGATCAGACAAGACAGGCTCTTGCTCCTGTCCTGAACCGTTTTACGAATCCGATACTGCTGAGACTCTATAAAGATGATTCGCATCTGTCCCAGGAAGATGAAAAGATGGTTCGCGAACTTTCTGTAATCTCGGACAAGGTTAAGTTTGAGATTATTCAGGCATCTGAGGGAATGGAGCATACGATTGCCATCTGCAATGCAGAAGGCGAAGATCTTGGCCTGCATTTCCACGGAGTTCCTGGCGGACATGAATTCAATTCCTTCATTCTTGCCATGTATAATGCCGCAGGACCTGGACAGGATATCGGAAAAGATGCAGAGGCAAGAGTTGCAGCCATCAATGAAAAGAAGCATCTGAATATTGCAGTTTCTCTCTCCTGCACGATGTGCCCGGATCTTGTTGCCGCAGCCGAACGTATTGCTGCAGGAAATAAGAACATCACAGTTGATGTCTATGATCTGGCTCATTATCCTGACATGCAGCAGAAATATAACATCATGAGTGTTCCCTGCATGATCGTTAATGACGATGATGTGCATTTCGGCAAGAAGAATGTAACGGAACTTCTTGATATACTCCACGCTTAAGATGGAATCTTGCAATTGAAGGCAGTCTGACGTATATTCGTCAGGCTGCTTTTTAATTTAGTATCTACCCTTTTAGCTTCAATTGATCAGTTTCCTGATATAAATTGAAATATATACTACACTTTTAGCCAAAATATGATACAATAAGTTTAAATATTAATATTATGTATACTGTTTTGGAGGCATGAAATGAACAGACAACTTTCAATGGAATTCGTAAGGATTACCGAACAAGCTGCATTGAAGAGCGGACGGCTGATGGGAACCGGCGACAAGGAAGGGGCTGACCAGGCTGCTGTCGACGGAATGCATGAACAGTTCGCAAAGACACCGGTTTCCGGTACTGTTGTTATCGGGGAAGGCGAAATTGATGAAGCCCCGATGCTTTATATCGGGGAACATGTAGGTGCAGGCGGAGAAGAAGTTGATATTGCTGTCGATCCGGTAGAAGGAACGAATCTGGTTGCCAAAGGACAGGATGGAGCCATTGCAGTACTGGCTATTGCTCCTAAAGGATGTCTGCTTCATGCTCCGGATATGTATATGCAGAAAATCTGCGTCGGACCAAGAGCAAAAGGCCGTATCGACATCAATGCTTCCGTAACAGAAAATCTGAAGAACGTTGCTGATGCAATGAACAGAGAGATTTCTGACCTGACAGTTGTTATTCTTGACAGGGAACGTCATGAAAGCATTATCGGAGAAGCCAGAGAAGCAGGCGCAAGAATCCGTTTGATCACAGATGGTGATGTAGTTCCTTCTGTAGACTGCGGTATTCAGGGAAGCGGCATTCATATGGTACTGGGCTCCGGCGGAGCACCGGAAGGCGTTCTTGCAGCTGTAGGACTTAAATGCCTCGGCGGCGACATGCAGGCAAAACTTCTGCCGCATACAGAAGAAGAACTGACAAGAATGAAGAAAATGGGAATCGATGATCCGAACAAGGTGCTGACCTTGGATGATCTGGTAAAGGGCGATGACTGCATTTTCTCTGAAACTGCCATTACAGACTGCGCACTCCTGAAAGGTGTAAGATATTTCGGAGATGGTGCAAGAACAAGTACCCTCGTTCTCCGTTATAAGACCGGAACTGTTCGTTTCGTTGATACCATCCATCGTTTCGGTGATAAGAAACCGGCAGTCCGCCTGTGGTAATAATCATCCGGATTTATTAATTTAATAGATTAAGCTAAACAGGAAAGCAGCCATGAAAGCCGCTTTCCTGTTTTACGTAGAGCGCCCTTTTCTGCAGATTGAAATCTTCTGATCAGACTGATTTCCTTCTTTATCTTTTATTTAATGGCATAAGATTGCTTTATGTTGTAAAATAAAAGATACGATTTACTAAAAGGGTATTTAAGCAGATCGCTTACTATGGAAATGAAAAGGGGTTTCAACATATATGCATGAAATTTTAGACTGGATCTACTCAATCGTAGTGGCATTGTTCCTGGCAATGCTGATTCATATTTTTCTCTTCGTACCGACAAAGGTATCAGGGTCGTCCATGTATCCGACTTTGACAAATGGAGAGTATCTCATTGTTTCAAAAATCAGCCACGTACTTAGAGAAACTCCGAATTACGGGGATATCGTCATCATAGACAGCCGGACCCACAGGGAAAGATCCTGGATGGATGATCTCACAGAACCGCTTGATAATTACATTGCCATTTTCGAGCATAGTACTCAGGGTCATAATATCTGGGTCAAACGCGTTATCGGAAAACCGGGAGACAAGCTGGAATTCCATGACGGACACGTATATAGAAATGGTGAAAAGCTGGATGAACCATATATCAATGAACCAATGGAATTTTCTATGGACGGATCTTATACTGTTCCTGAAGGCGATGTATTCGTCATGGGGGACAACAGGAACCACAGCTCTGACAGCCGTTTCATCGGGCCGGTTCCGATCGATCATGTCCTTGGCAAGGTATGCCTGCAGCTGTAACCCGGTCAGGCATACTGCCTCCATGCGTTTTTGATTCATGAAATTCCCTGTGATAAGATGATTGCAATCATCGGGCGGTTTCAATGATAAGTTGTACAGATGGAAGATTCTAAGGATAATAAGAAGGGAAGTTTGTTATGGCACATTGCAATGAAAAATATTTAAACTTGCAGAGCGCTTGTCTTTTTGATGAAATCAATGAAAAACAGAATGCATACAAGGAATCTCATCCTGATGCAGATATTATTTCGCTGGATATTGAGGATGGAACACAGCCGCTTGCTCCATCTGCTGCTGAAGCCATGAAAAAGGCTGTAGACGAGATGTCCCGCGGCGGGACGTTCCCCGGCTGCGGCCCGGAGCAGGGATATCTTTTCCTGCGCGAAGCTATTGCAAAAAATGATTTCCAGTCCAGAGGCTGCGATATTTCACCAGATGAAATTTTTGTCAGCGATGGTGAAAAATATGACATTGGGAATATGCAGGAAATTTTTGCTGAAAGTGATATCGCTGCAATAACAGACCCTGTATATTCTCCCTATGTTGACAGCAATGTCCTGGCCGGCCGCGGCGGGAAATTCATCAACGGCGCATACTCGAAGCTTGAATATCTTCCCTGCTATGAAGAATGTGATTTTAAGGCAAATCTTCCGCAGCATGATCCGATGATCATTTACTTATGCTCGCCAAATAACCCGACAGGAACCGCTTTGAACAAGAGCAATCTTACGATGTGGGTGAAATACGCAAAGCAGACTGGAGCTGTCATTTTCTTTGATGCTGCTTATGAGGCCTTTATTACTGAGCCAAATATTCCGCACAGCATTTATGAAATCGAAGGAGCTAAGGACGTTGCGATTGAATTCCGCTCTTATTCCGAAACGGCAGGACTCACAGGTCTTCGCTGCGGTTACTGTGTCGTTCCGAAGGAATTGATGCTTGAAACAAAGAAAGATGACAAGGTTTCAGCCAATGAACTGTGGAAATGCCATCAGCGTGCAAAGTTCAAAGGTTGTTCCTATATTGTTCAGCGCGGGGCAGAAGCATCCTATACGGAAGAGGGTAAAAAGCAGATTCAGGCTGCACTTGCTGCTTATCGCGAAAATGCAAAGATCATCATGGATGCCTGTGAAGAATCCGGTCTCAATGCATATGGCGGTATCAACAGCCCGTATATCTGGGCAGCTGTTCCGGAAGGAATGACAAGCTGGGAATTTTTCGATTTTCTGCTTGATAAGGCACAGGTGATCTGTTCTCCGGGATCCGGATTAGGCCTGTGCGGTGAAGGCTTTATCAGACTGACAGCTTTCAATACTCCGGAACTTACAAAAGCAGCAGCTGAAAGAATGAAGAAAGCCCTGAAAGAATTATAAAAATGATTTTGCCCGGGTGGATTGGGAAAGTATTTTAGTTTGTTTGAAAGTGGGTTGAAAATGAGTACAAATCTTCAAATTGGTATTGTCGGCTTGCCTAATGTCGGCAAGAGTACATTATTTAATGCGATCACGAAAGCCGGAGCAGAAGCTGCAAACTTCCCGTTCTGTACGATTGAACCAAACGTAGGTATAGTAGAAGTACCAGATCATCGTATTTACGATCTGGCAAAAATGTTCAATCCTAAAAAGATTACACCTGCTTTTACCCGTTTTGTCGATATTGCAGGGCTCGTCGCAGGGGCATCTAAAGGTGAAGGCCTTGGAAACCAGTTCCTCAGCCACATCAGGGAAACCGATGCGGTCGCTCATGTCGTACGCTGCTTTGAAAGCGGGGATATCACACATGTCGAAGGTACTGTGGATCCTGTGCGTGATATGGGTATTATCAATACAGAACTCTGCCTGGCAGATCTTGAAAGCGTCGAAAAGAAGAAAACGAAAGTAGCAAAACTTGCTCAGGCGGGGATCAAGGAAGCAAAAGCTGAACTTCCTGTCCTGAATAAAGTATTTGATACACTGCAGGAAGGCATTCCTGCAAGAACGCTCGATCTTTCTGAAGATGATCTTGCTGTCATCAGGGAACTGAATTTAATCACATTGAAGCCGGTGCTTTATGTCCTGAACATTTCAGAAGATGACATTGCCGATCCTATGAAGAATGAGTATGTCAAGAAAGCTTCAGAGGAAGCCGAGAAGGAAGGCGCTAAGTGGATTCCTATTTCGGCTGAGATCGAAGAAGAAGTTTCAGAACTCGATCCGGAAGAAGCCAAGATGTTCCTGGCCGATTTGGGCGAAGATGAACCAGGTGTCAACCACTTGATCCGCGCTGCCTATTCCATGCTGGGCCTTATCAACTTCTTTACCGTCGGACCCGATGAATGCCGTGCCTGGACAGTAAGAGCAGGAACGAAAGCTCCTAAGGCTGCAGGAAAGATTCATAGTGACATTGAACGAGGCTTTATCAGAGCAGAAATCGTTTCTTATAATGATTTAATGTGGTACGGCTCGTATGCGAATGTCCGTGAAAAAGGACTGCTCAGGGTAGAAGGAAAAGATTATATCATCCAGGATGGGGATGTCGCTTATTTCAGATTCAATGTCTGACATTCAGGCATAAAAAAACAGCTCTGCGTTGCATGACTGACGCAGAGCTGTTTTTTATATAATCAATCGGCCTTAGGTTCTTCAAAGATACTGTTTTTGAAATAGAAGTAAATGAAAAAGGCTGCTGCAATGACGAATCCGATAAGAGCAGTGATTTGCGCACTCTTGAGATCCAATGCATAGGTTCCGTAATCTCCGCGGAAAAATTCAAGAAAGAATCGCAGGAGGGAATAAAGCATAATATAAAGGCAGAACGTCGTGCCTTTGGGGTGCTTGAAGCAGGAGTACCAGATCAAAAGGCAGAAAATGATCAGGTCTCCCTGACATTCCCATACTTCAGCCGGCCAAAGGGGCTGAGGGCCATACGTCTTGTACGCCAGAGTGGTCGCCGGGTACAGGATTCCGTATCCAAGCCCCGTGGGATGGCCGAATGCGTCCCCGTTCATAAAATTGGCGATCCTGCCAACCGACTGGCCAAGGATGATGGCAGGCGTAACTATATCTGCAAATGGAAGGATCGGTATATTTTTCTTCTTTAAGAAAAAGTACGCAGCAACGCAGGCGAAAATGACACCGCCTTGTATAGCCATGCCGCCCTGCCAGACATAAGGAATTTCCGTCAGATGATCATGATAGTAATCCCAGTCAAAGAAGAATACATCCCAGAGCCTGCCTCCTATAATGCCGAAGAAAGCGATGGTCAGGCCTAAATCAAAAATGCACTCCTCCCATCCGGTTCTGCTCTTTTTCAATAAGAAATAAGCCATGATGCAGCCAAAGATGATGGCGAGTGAAAAGAAAATGCCATAAAACCGTATGGGGAATCCCCCGATGAAAGTTAAATATTGATGCATGAATATGCTCCTTCTTAATCTATTTTGAAATTGCTTTGATGGACTATAGAAATATTATACTATGCTCATTCCATAAATATAAACCGTGATTCTTTAATGAATGACTGATAATGAACAGCGGCTGGATGATTATCCCGCTTTTGAAATATAACACTTAATGAGTCAGGCAGAGATATTAATCAAATGAGGGCATCTGTCCAATTATTCTTTAAGATTTCTTTAAATTTTTAACTGACGATGTGTTTCTTAACGATTAAAACTTGAATTTGATTAAAGCTATGGTATGATGAATATGAGAGAAAAAATAGAATTCATTAATAACATATTCATCTTTTTCGCAGAAAATAAAAATAATAATAACTACTAATAATAACCGGGATGAATCAGTCCCGCTGCGAAGATGTCTCTCGGCTTTTTTGTTATTTGGAGGAACCTAAAATGAGAAACTGTGTATTGATTCTTGAACCAGATGCAGGTGTGAGCCGGTTCATGCAGTTAAAACTGGAAGAAGAAGGGTTCAACTGCCTGACTGATAATACCGGGGATTCTGCTGTAGATCTGGCAGGCCAGCGCCAGGTCGATATTATTCTGCTTGATCCGGATTCAGCGCCAAGAAACGGAATGGAACTTCTTGGCAAAGTTCGCGAAATCAGTTCCATACCGATCATATACTTGTCTTCAGACAGCAGCGTTGATACTAAAGTCGCTGTTTTGAATGCAGGGGCAGATGATTATATTACAAAGCCATATGCAACGAAAGAACTGGTTGCAAGAATCCGTTCTGCCTTAAGACGCCATGAAGAGCCAAAAGTTGTAACGGATCCGTCCTTTACTATCGGCGATCTTTCCATTTACCCGGATCGTCATGAAGTCCGCGTTGCCGGGGAAGCAGTGGATCTGACAAAGAAAGAATTTGATTTGCTTCTGTTTTTGGCAAAGAATAAGAACAGAGTCCTGAAGAGAGAAGAAATACTGGAAAAGGTCTGGGGCTATGGTTATGCAGGGAAGACAAATATTGTTGATGTTTACATCAGGTACCTGCGCAGCAAGATTGATGAAAAGATAGGAAAGAAGTACATACATACCGTTCGCGGAATCGGCTATGTAGCAAGAGATTGATATGATAAAACAAGTAATCGTAGTTGAAGGAAAATCAGATATAGCAAGAGTAAGCATGGCTGTAGATGCGGACATGATTGCAACAGAAGGTTTTACGCTTCGTCCGGAGGTAATTGAGAGGATCCGCCTGGCTTATGAAAAGCGGGGAATTATTATCCTGACGGATCCGGATGGCCCCGGGGAAAGAATAAGGAAACGTTTGATTAAGCTCTTTCCAAAGGCATTGAATGCTTTTGTACCAAAAGATGAAGCATCCACAAAGGATGATGTGGGAATCGAGGATGCTTCTCCTGAATCGATCAGGAAAGCATTGTACAAACTCCGTATCAGCAGTCTGGAAGACTCCCGCTTGTTCTCAGAAGAAGACTTATTTAAGGGCGGACTTATCGGAAAAGCCGATTCTTCAGCAAAAAGGGAAGCAGTTGGTGCTGTTCTTGGTATAGGGTATGGCAACGCAAAGCAGTTTTTAAAAAGATTAAATCATTATGGTGTTACACGTGAAGAGTGGGAAAATGCTTTGCAGGTGTGCCAGAAGGAGAGTTCATGCTAGATGCAAACTTAGCTGACCGGAAAGTGGTTCAGTATGTCATAAATCGTTTCGGGATTCACGCAAAGCATAGATTGGGACAGAATTTTCTCGTCCGCCCGGATATTGTAGCTGCTATAGCGGATGCGGCTGAAATAACACCGGACGTTTCTGTTATGGAAATAGGTGCAGGCATTGGTACGCTTACACAGGCTTTGGCAGAAAGAGGATCTGACGTCATTGCCTTTGAAGTGGATCAGAGTTTGAAACGTGTCCTTGATTCGACACTGGAAAAATATAAGAATGTCACAATTATTTATGAGGATGTTCTGAAGGCTGATCTCAAGGGAATTTTAGGGGATAAAGAATGGCACTGTGCGGCAAATCTTCCGTACTACATAACAACGCCTATACTCTTATCTCTGATTCATTCAGATCTTCCCATTTCCCTTTTTGTATTTATGATGCAAAAAGAAGTAGCCGACAGGATTCTGGCAGATCCGGGAACAAAGGACTATGGTGCGCTTACACTGGCTGTACAGTATTACTGCACGGCGGAGAGGGTCCTGGATATCCCTCCGACAGCATTCATCCCGCGTCCTCAGGTTACTTCCACTGTCTTAAGGCTCAGAAGAAGAAGCGAGCCTGCCGTTTCCGTCAAAGACAGCAAGCTTCTCTTCAGCTTGATCAAGATGGGATTTGCGCAGAGAAGAAAGGTCTTTACGAATGCCGTTAAGTTTGGCGGCATACCTAATGAAATCAGCAGGAAGATTTTCGAGGTGACGGGGATCGATGGCTCAAGAAGAGGGGAAACATTCTCGCTTGAAGAATATGCAGCCCTTGCTGATGCCTGGTATGACCTGATTCATGATTAATCGTTTCGCTTATTGAACATTTGGTTCTATTTACAAATAAGTTCTTAAGGAATATAATAAATATCAAATATGACATGATGATGAAGAATGGTTTCTTTTGATGCTGATCAGAGACCTGGCGGCTGGTGTGAGTCAGGGCGGAGAAAGAAGCTTCCACTTCGGAGTGGCCGGTGATGAATCGGACGGCTGGTGACCGATAAAAACCATGAGCTGGCTTTTATGCAAATTGGGTGGTACCGCGATGAACTTCGTCCCATGTTGGGATGAAGTTTTTTTATTTGATCATCATTTGCCGTATATGCCAATTTAAAATTTTATTGCATTGGAGAGTGTTAACTATGTTGGATATGAAGTTCATTAGGGAGCATGCTGAGGAAGTAAAGGAAAACCTGGTTAATAGACATAATCCCTTTGATTTGGATCACGTTCTTGATCTGGATCAGAAGAGAAGAGAACTGCTTCAGCAGACAGAAGTATTGAAGAGCCAGAAAAACGCTGCATCCAAGATGATTGCCCAGGCAAAAAAGGAAGGCAGGGATGCTTCCAAGGATATTGAGGATATGCGCGAAGTAGGAAAAAAGATTTCTGCCATTGACAGCGAACTGGCATCTATTGAAGCTGAACTGAAAGAACTGCTGCTTCATATTCCTAATATGGCCGATAAGTCTGTTCCTGTGGGCAAAGATGATTCTGAAAATCCGGAAGTCAGACGCTGGGGAGAAATCCCGACCTTTGATTTCCCTGTTAAAGCCCATTATGAATTAGGCGATACCCTTGGAATCCTGGATTCTGAAAGAGCAGGAAAGGTTTCCGGAGCTCGCTTCTATTTCTATCTGGATGGTGCTGCACGTCTTGAAAGAGCTGTTTATAATTTCATGCTGGATGTCCACACACAGGAAAATGATTTCATCGAAGTCATTCCTCCATACATCATCAACGGAAACTCCATGCAGGGAACTGGCCAGCTTCCTAAATTTGCTGATGACATGTACAAAGTCGAAGGCGAAAACATGTACATGACACCGACCGCTGAAGTTCCGCTGACCAACTTCTTTGCTGGAGAAATCATCGATGGAGATAAACTTCCGGTGCATTTTACAGCACTGACACCATGCTTCAGAAAGGAAGCAGGATCAGCAGGCAAGGATACACGCGGCCTGATCAGACAGCATCAGTTCCATAAAGTGGAAATGGTTAAATACTGCAAACCGGAAGACAGCTGGGACGAACTGGAATCCCTGACAAAAGAAGCTGAGAAGATCCTGCAGCTCTTAAAATTGCCGTATCATGTCGTCTGCCTGTGCACGGGAGACATTGGATTCTCCTCGGCTAAGACTTACGATATCGAAGTCTGGATGCCAGCGCAGAATAAGTACAGGGAAATCTCCTCCTGCTCCAACTGTCTGGATTTCCAGGCCAGACGCGCTAATATCAGATTCCGCAGAAAGACCGGAGAAAAACCTGAATTTGTTCATACATTGAATGGTTCCGGACTGGCTGTCGGACGTACTGTAGTTGCCATTATGGAAAACTATCAGCAGGCTGATGGAACAATCAGAGTACCGGATGCATTGGTTCCATATATGAACGGGGTCAAAGTTATTGGTCAGAGAAAGAATTCTGGCAAATAAAAAGTAAAAGAGCAGAAAAATCAGCGGGATGCAATCTTCCGCTGATTTTTCTGCTCTCCTGACTGGTTCCGCTGAGGAATTTTTCGTGAATGTGTAAATGAAATCGCGGCAGGCCTAGTTACCATATTGATTTTTATGTATAATTAATCTTAAGAGGAGGTGATTTGAGTTGAAAAATCTTAAAGTTCTTCTTGCTTTTTTTATCTCTGCATTCATGCTTCCCTGCACGGTTCTTGCCAGTGATGGAGGAGTGGCGGCGTCGATTATTAAAGATCCGGTTGTGGATACTTTATTTTCAATCATCATCATTTTATCCATCGTGATCGAGATAAAGACGGCAGGTTTTTCCGGAGGAAGCCTTATAGCCATTCTGGCGGGCCTTATCCTCATAGGAACGAACTGGTACTATGAAGGCGGGCAGTCTCTTGAATTTGCGCTTTATTTCGGCGGCATCGCATTGATTATTCTGGATATTCTCGTGATGTATACGGGCATATTCATAGGCGCCGGTTTCATCGCAGTTATGGCAGGTCTCTTTTTTACTTTTGGCGGAAACATGACGGCTCTTTATATTCTTCTGTTTGCAGTACTGGCTTCCTGTGTCGGGGCTTATTTCCTTTTCAAATACCTTCCCGACAACCACATCTGGCAGAAGATTACACTTCATGCCAGACAGACGAATAAAGAAGGTTACTTATCTTCCTCAAAGGACCTCAGCTCATTTGAAGGAAAGTCCGGGATCAGCGTCTCAACATTGAGGCCCACCGGAAAAATTTCAATTGACGGGGATATTAAAGATGCAATTTCCGAGAACGGGTACATTGAGAAGAATTGCGAAGTCCGTGTAGTGAAAGTTGAAAACAATTACTTGATTGTAAGAAAAGCATAGCAAGGCTGGCCTTGCTTGTATTCCATTAGGAGGTACTTATGGATCCTTTCGTTTTCCCTGTGGGAGTTTTAATTCTGGCTGTGCTGGCCGGTTCCATCTTCTTGCATTTCGTCCCGGTCGGGCTGTGGATTTCTGCCCTGGCTGCCGATGTAAATATATCCCTGTTCAATTTGGTAGGGATGCGGATCCGCCGCGTTGAGCCAAGGATGATAGTTCTTCCCTTGATCAAAGGAATCAAGGCGGGATTGTCCTTAAACAGCAATCAGCTGGAAGCTCATTATCTGGCTGGCGGTAATGTTGATAATGTGGTGGATGCATTGATTGCAGCACACAGAGCACAGATTGCTTTGTCCTTTGAACAGGCAGCAGCTATCGATCTTGCCGGCAGAAATGTACTGGAAGCCGTGCAGATGAGCGTTAATCCGAAGGTCATTGAAACACCGACGATTTCTGCTGTTGCAAAAAATGGCATCGAACTTAAGGTAAGAGCAAGGGTCACTGTTCGTGCCAATATCGATCGTCTCGTCGGCGGTGCAGGTGAAGCAACGATTATTGCCCGTGTCGGTGAAGGCATCGTTACAACGGTAGGCTCTTCTGAAAAGCATACCGACGTTCTTGAGAATCCGGATCATATATCCAGGACAGTGCTTGGAAAAGGCCTCGACTCCGGCACGGCTTTTGAAATTCTCTCCATTGATATAGCTGATGTGGATGTCGGAAGAAATATCGGCGCACAGCTCCAGACTGATCAGGCTGAAGCTGACAAGCAGATTGCACAGGCAAGAGCAGAGGAAAGAAGAGCGATGGCAGTTGCCAAAGAGCAGGAAATGCGTGCGTATACGCAGGAAATGCAGGCAAAGGTCGTAGAAGCGCAGGCAAAGGTGCCGCTTGCACTTGCCGATGCTCTTAGAGCCGGAAATCTTGGAGTCATGGATTATTACAATATGAAGAACATTGTGGCCGATACTGAAATGAGAGAAAATATTGCAGGCAGCAGTGAGAAGAAAAACTGATTCTGCCATTATAAGGAGGTACACTGCAAGTGAATGAATACTTGATTGAGCTAATGTGCATCCTCGCCATAATGGTCTGGCTGATCCGGCGGTACCCTTTTGCGCGACTGTCCGCGGTGTTCTTAGAAAATGGAAATTCATCCGGTCTGGGCTCTTTCAGGAAGAGGGAAGGAGAAAGCCATATAGATCATACCGTCCATGTAAGCTACTTCAAGCACGGATCTTCCGGTGCAGAGGACGGCCTGGGGACACCGGATGAGGATTATGATTACAAGGCGCTCAGGAAAAAGATCCTTGAAACATGGGGACAGAGCACGCCTGAGGGAAATGGAGAGGAAGATAACACTTCTCCTGATACAACGTCTCCGGATAGTTCCATCGGCCGGAAAGCCCAGGATGAGTCCTCTCAAAATGAAGCGCCTGTTCAAGATCCTGAGCCTGTTAAGAGAAGGAACGTATCTGAGCCTGAAACAGCTCCGGCTCCAAAACGTGAATATGAGCCCGCCCGCGTAAAAACAGTTCCAGAGATAAAAACGCCGCTGCCGGAGAGAAAGATGCCTGACAAGGCAAAGGCACATGTGAAGAAAAAGATTGCTGAACCAGCTCAGATGGAGGCCAGCAGCAACCCGGACAGTGAAGGCTTGATACCTAGACGCTGGTCGGAAAAAGATGCACAGCGATGGATGGTATACGATGCAGTTTTCGGGCCTCCCAGGGGAAGGGCAGGATGGAAATACCGCAGATAATTGATCGGCCTTGCTGCCGTGCATTTTGGGGAGGTTTATGGATACTTTCAAAGAAGAGGTATATGGCAAAATCCAGTGGGAATGCTGCCGTGCGAAGATTTATATAGTAGCTATGTCCTTGTTTTATGTTTTAATCTGCGCAACGATTATTACATATGCCATGGAATATGGAAATATTTTATATGTAGTGGCAGCCTGTGTATTTTGCTTTTCTGTATGGAGAATCAACAGGCTGCACACACCGGTAGCACTCGTATGCGAGAAGAAGCTCCTCGTATCGGTTCCATGGTCATTTTTAAATTCGGACTTCGACTTTTCTTTCAAATCTTTATACATGCCTATAGAATATTCAGAGATTACGGGTGTTTCCAATTGCTGGGATCATCTTTATATAGGTGCCAGAGTAGCAGGAGGAATCGTGGGCCTGCCTGTTCAGATGTCATGCGTTTCCAGGAAGGATAAGAAAAAATTTAAATTCTGGATCAGCAAAAAGCAGGAGGAAAACAGGCATGTATCCAGACTGACCTTTTAATCATGGATAGGGCAGAGACTCAGGCGGGTCTGTTGATTTACAAAAGACCTTATGATACCATATAAAGCATATTCATGATTTTAAGAGGTGAAGTTGAATGGCTGCTAAAATTACATACACGATACAAAAGGAATTGGGCGATTTGTCAATTGCGCCTAATGGATGGAAAAAGCAATTGACTTACACAAGCTGGAATAACCGGGAAGAGAAATTTGATCTGCGTTCTTGGAATGAAGATCATACAGCTATGACAAAGGGAATTACGCTGACTAAGGAAGAAGCCCTTAAGCTGCGTGATATACTGAACGAAATTGATTTCGATGAATTATGATGAAACCTAACAATATGCCAAGCAGGTATTCCGTAAGGAGCGGCCTGCTTGGCATATTGTGCATTTAAATATAAATTAAGGTATGCTTTCTACATTTCTTCGCAAAGGGTCATATTATGGAACTGGGATTTCTAAAAGATAATCCAAGAAGCAGTAAGGCAATGCTTACTTGCGCTATTGGTCTTGCAGTTAACTTTATATTAGCCTCCGCCAAAATCTTTGCCGGCTGGTCGAGCGGTTTCTTATCTGTTATGGGAGACGGGTTTAACAATTTAACAGATATGGGATCAATCATTTTATTGATGATGACCTTCTATTACGCTGCAAAACCCTCGGATAAAGAGCATCCATTTGGCCACGGGCGCCTGGAATACATCAATGCTACCGTTATGGCTGCCATTATCCTATATGTCGGCATTACGCTTTTCATAGAATCAGCGCATAAGATTTCCAATCCGACAGATACGGAATATTCTCCTTTGATCATTATCAGCTTAACACTGGGCATCATCGGAAAATTATTTCTGGCATGGCAGTATAAGAAGACAGGGAAGGAGATCAATTCTGAATCATTCAATGCTTACAGCGCGGATTCTTTGTCAGACCTCCTGTCCACCTCAAGCGTCTTGGCGGCAACTTTAGTCGAGTCTTTCTTTCATTACCATATTGACGGATACATGGGCGTATTGATGTCGCTGGTCATCCTATGGACAGGATATACGATTATGAAAAAAGCGGTGAATTCAATTATGGGTTCTACGCCGGATCCCGAGATTTATGAAAGCATAAAAAACTGCATCCTTGGATGCAAGGGCGTGTATGGTGTGCATGACCTGATTGTGCATGATTACGGTCCTGAAAATCATTTTGCTACAGCGCATGTAGAGCTGGACAGCTCATTGACCTTTATGCAAAGCCATGAGCTTTCAGAAAATGTCATGACTGTTCTGCGTGAAAAACTGAATATCCAGGCGGTGATCCATGCCGATCCTAAAGCGGTATCCAATCCAAGGGAGGCAGAATATCAAAGAGATCTGGAAGCTGCCATTTACCGATCGGGACTACCGCTTTCCTATCATGACTTTTTTGTTCAGGAAAAAGAAGGAGAAATCGATCTTTCCTTTGAACTGGCGCTGACAGGCTACTGTAAATTGAATGATGGGGAAATTTATCATGCAATATCTGATGAATTAAGGAAAATCAACCCGGCCTATCATATCGAAACGATGATTGACAGAAACTTTATCAGCGGAAAAATCTATGGAAATGATTGATAAATTATCAAAATTGATCGGATGCTGAATAACACTTGCTGATGATTTTATGATAAAATACATAATGGAAATCTAACGAATATATGCATCGCTGAATCGATGATGCATGCAGATTCTTTTAGCAAAAGGAGAGTCTATACACGTATCAATGAAACTATGTTTTATGAAAAGTCATCGTAAATATGTAAATATTTAAGGAAGTGTGTGTATGAAAATAAAAAAGTACACAGTTTTAGCGGCCTGCCTGTTGGTTTTTGGAACTTTCAACGTATCTTATGCTGATTACATGATGGGTTCCCATGGGAATGATGTCAGGATCCTTCAAAGACGTCTTGCTCTCTATGGACTGAATGTAAAAGCAAACGGCACCTATGACAAGGCAACATACAAGGCTGTCGTGAAGTTCCAGAAGAAAAGGCATCTGACAGCGGATGGAATCATCGGTCCTGCCACTTATAAAGCATTGACCGGCTATTCTATGAAAACGGCTTCAAAAACCGGCTCAGATGCTCCCGCTGCCGTAAAGAAAAGCAGCAGTGCCCAAATCCAGAGTACGGGAATCAATGATTTCCTGGTACAGTGGCACAGCTCGGTGATAACAAACAGCACTGTTAAGGCGATTACAGAAGAAGCGCAGAAGTACATTGGAGTTCCGTACCAGTTCGGCGGTACGACGCCGAAGGGATTTGACTGCTCAGGTTTTATTCAGTATGTTTTCAACCGGAAAGGGATTGTCCTTCCCCGGTCAGCTGACGAGCAGTATACTTCCGGGAGAAAGATTTCAGTGAACGCACTCGAACCCGGCGATCTTGTTTTCTTTAAAACGTATGATCAGGGAATCTCGCATTCCGGATTGTACTTAGGGGACGGATATTTCATCAGCGCGACCTCGAGCAAGGGCGTGGCTGTAGCAACGATGAAAAGCGGCTACTGGCATGACAGATATGTCGGCGCAAACAGGGTTCTGTAACGGGATCGCGCATTTTAGCTGGCAATCGTCATGAAATAACTGAATCAAGAAGCGGAAAATAAAGTAATGTTGAAATAAGGCTGTAGATTTTTTGTTTTGCTACAGCCTTTTTACAATGATAGATGAATACTAAATTTATGAATATTAATGGATGGTGCAGCTCTTATGAAAATAGCCATGATCCAAATGGAAGTTGACTCAGGGCAGAAGGACAGAAATATACGGCATGCATTCCAGCTCTTGGAACAAGCAGTTCCAAACAGTGACGTTCTGGTGCTGCCGGAATTGTGGACAATCGGATATGATTTTCACAATTTAGATAAAAATGCAACAAGGCTTGGGGACAGTTTGATCTCTGGATTATCCTCATTTGCCAATTATCATCATGTTACTTTGGAGGCGGGGACGCTTCCTGTAGAAGTCAATGGCAAGATCAGCAACATGGGGATCGTGTTCGGCCCGAATGGGGAAATCCAGGCACAGTACAGCAAGCGTCATCTGTTTTACGGATATGAGGAATCAAAATTGATGGTTCCCGGAAACAGTTTGATGAATACTGAAATCAACGGTGTCAAAACCGGAATGGCTGTCTGTTATGAGTTCTATTTTCCGAGAATGTGGAGAAAAATGGCAAAGAGCGGAGTGACATTAGTGCTGGCTCCGGCTTCATGGCCTGCCGTCCATATTCCTCAATGGGAAGTCCTTACAAGAGCCAGGGCTATAGAAAACGGGATCTGCGTCTGCGCGGTCAATATGGCAGGAGAGTACCACGGGCTCAAGCTTGGCGGGCATTCTCTCTTTATTGACCCGACAGGGAAGGTAGAAGCGGAAGCAGGAGATGGCGAGGAAATCCTTTATGGAGAGTATGATGAAATCCGGTACAGGGATTTAGGAAAGCAATTGGCGGTCATACGCTTATAAGAATGATCTTATCATTCCGTTCCTCAAAGAGATTGGGCTTAATCACGTGAAGTATGCTAATCCATATTTGCATGGATTAGGCAAGTCATATATAATGAAGGGGCAATTAATTAAGGGGGTCTATCATGAAGGGCAATGATATTCGCGAGTCGTATCTTTCGTTTTTTGAAAATAAAAAAGATCATCTTAGATTAAAGAGTTTTTCCTTGATTCCTAAGGATGACCCGAGTCTTTTGCTGATCGGCGCCGGAATGGCACCATTAAAACCGTTTTTCACAGGCAAGGTTGAACCGCCGAGACATAGAATCACAACAAGCCAGAAGTGCATCCGCACTGGTGATATCGGAAATGTAGGATATACTGCAAGACACCATACATTTTTCGAAATGCTGGGAAACTTCTCCTTTGGCGATTATTTCAAGAAGGAAGCTATTTCCTGGGCATGGGAATTCCTTACTGAAGTAATCAAACTTGACAGCTCCCGCTTGTATGTTACAATCTATCCGGATGATAAGGAAGCTTATGATTACTGGCATACGATGATCGGACTGCCGGAAAATCATATTTATCCTCTTGCCGATAATTTCTGGGAAATCGGTGAAGGCCCGTGCGGCCCTGATTCTGAAATTTTCTTCGATCAGGGAGAAGAATTCGGAACAGACCCGGAAAATCAGATGGGCGGAGACGGTGATCGTTTCCTTGAAATCTGGAACCTGGTATTCAGCCAGTATGACCGTCAGAAGGATGGCTCCTATCTTCCTCTGGCAAAGAAAAACATTGATACCGGTGCAGGTCTGGAACGTCTTGCAGCCGTACTGCAGCACAAGAAAAACAATTTCGAAACAGACCTGTTCTTCCCGATTATTGAAGAAGCATCTACTCTCTCCGGTGTTTCCTATGGAAAGAGTGCACAGGGCGATGTTGCATTGAAAGTTATTTCGGATCATGCCAGAGCCATTACCAATATGATTGCTGACGGCATTCTGCCTTCCAATGAAGGAAGAGGTTATGTACTCCGCAGAATCCTCAGACGTGCTGTACGTTTCGGAAAACTGCTTGGCATTCAGGATCCATTCATGGGTCATATGATCGATGTAGTCATCGATATGATGAAACCTGCCTATCCGGAATTGCTGGATAAACAGGCATACATTAAGAAAGTAGCTGGAATGGAAGAAGAAAGATTCCAGACAACATTGAATGCGGGTATTGATCTTCTTTCCGAAATGATAGAAGATACCCAGAAACATAATGAAAAAAATATTTCCGGGGAACGCGTTTTCAAATTATATGATACCTATGGATTCCCATGGGAACTAACACAGGAAATCGCCGCTGAAAAGGGACTTTCTGTTGATAAGGCCGGTTTTGAAGCTGCAATGGCTGAACAGAAGGAAAGAGCAAGAGCAGCCCGCGCTAAGGTTTCTGCCAAGGTGGCAACGCCTGATACGACAAAACTGGATATTTCTTCTTTATCAACCATTGATGAAGACGGGACAACGAAACTCCTTCTCGTAGGCAAAGATGGCAAAGAACTTGCTTCTGCCGCAGATGGTACAGAAATCACAGCAATCCTTCTCAATACTCCTTTCCACGCTGAAGGCGGCGGACAGATTGGTGATACAGGCATCATTACCGGAGCTGAAGGTTCCATTATTGTTGAAAATACCAAGAAGCTTCCTGATGGAATCACTTACATTATCGGTGAAGTTAAAGAAGGCATCATTCGCGCAGGCGAAGAGGTCAATGTAGTTGTAGACCGCGACAGACGTGAAAAACTGGCCAGAAACCATACGGGCACGCATATGCTGCAGGCTGCACTTAGAAGAGTACTCGGCGATCAGGTCAATCAGGCAGGTTCCCTGGTACTTCCTGACAGACTGAGATTCGACTTCACCTGGCCGGAAGCATTATCTGCAAAGCAGATCAGGGAAGTTGAAGATATCGTCAATGCTGAAATCATCAAGAACACATCAGTGTCCATTAATGAAATGCCGATTGATGAAGCTAAAAATCTGGGAGCGATGGCTCTGTTCGGAGAAAAATACGGCGATATCGTCCGTGTCGTTTCCGTTGGTGAATTCAGCAAGGAATTATGCGGTGGTACGCACGTATCCAATACCGGAGAATTAGGATCCTTCAGAATTATCGGAGAGTCCGGTATCGGATCCGGTGTCAGAAGAATTGAAGCTGTCACAGGCTGGGCTGCTTATGAAATGATGCAGGAAGACAGAAAGCTTATCAATTCTGCTGCAGATGCATTGAAATCAAACAGCACAGGGATTCTGGAACGCATTGAAAAACTGCAGGCAGAACTGAAAGACGCTGAACATGAATTATCCGCCCTTAAGAAAAACAAGGTCCAGGACGAGCTGAAAGAATTGATTCAGAATGCTGAAGTTAAAAATGGTGTTTCCATACTGGGTGCAGTTGTTCATGTTGATAATATAAATGAATTGCGTGAAGCTGCAGATTTTGTAAAGGCCAAGCTTCCTGTTTCTGCAGTCATACTCGGCACAGCTGCAGGTGATAAGGTCAATCTGGTAGGCATGGCTTCACCGGATGCAGTCAAGGCAGGCATCCATATGGGCAAGGTTATTTCCCAGGCTGCCAAGATCTGCGGCGGTGGCGGCGGCGGAAAGCCAGCTAATGCGCAGGCAGGCGGCAAGGATGTATCCAAGCTTGCTGATGCTGTAGCCCAGGGCGTTAAAATTATTTCTGGAATGCTTGATTAAGGAGGGATATATATGTCAGTCTCTGATGAAACAATTTTATTTAATAAAAATGCCGACGAAGGTGAAAACACACAGGCATCTATGATTTTGCAGGAAGTGTATGCTGCTCTTAAGGAAGCCGGGCATAATCCAACCGTTCAGCTTGTCGGATATTTGGTATCTGGAGAACCGACATATATTACCAGCAGGCATGATGCAAGAAAGCTTATCTCAGGCATTGAAAGAGATGAACTTGTAGAAGAATTAGTCAGATTCTATATAAAGCATAAGGGTCTCTGATATGCGTATTATGAGTCTTGATGTTGGTTCTCAAACGATCGGCGTTGCTGTAAGTGACCTTTTTGGCTGGACGGCTCAGGGAGTTGAAACCATCCGGCATACTACGAGAGAAAAGGATTTCGCAAGACTTTGGGAGCTCACGGATCAGTATAAAGTGGAAGAGTTCGTATTGGGCCTGCCTTTAAACATGAACGGTACTAAAGGTATGCGCGCTGAGCGTACTGAAGAATTTGCCCATGAGCTGGAAGAGTCTTTTCCTGACATTCCCTGGAGATTCTGGGATGAAAGGCTTACAACTGTTATGGCGCAAAAAGAGCTGATTGCTGCGAATGTGAGCAGGAAGAAGCGGAAGAAAGTTATTGATAAAATGGCAGCAGTAGTTATTCTCGAGGATTACCTGCATTATCTCGCTCTGAATGGCGGGAAAAAGTAAAGGATGCATTATGGAAAATAAAACCGAAGAATCAATCATCGTGACAATCGACGATACGGAAGGGAATTCCAGAGATTTTGTGCAGGATATGGTAATACCGTTTGACGGCAAGGAGTTTGCCGTTCTGGTATCGATTCCTGAAAGCATGGATTCTGAAGAAGAACCCGATATCATATTAGCCAGAATTGACAAGGATCAGGACGGAGAAGTCGTTTACGTATCTCCAACTGATGAAGAATATGACGCTGTCGCTGAAATCTATAATGCCATGTAATTATCATTAAATGGCATAAATTGAAATGGCTGATCACTGAATGTTAGATTTTGTTCTGACAGGCAGAGGTCAGTTTTTTTCAATACCAGGAACTGTACCTGGCCCCAGTCACTTTTCTTCAGGAAGAATGACAGGCGCTTTTGGGTACGTATCTGAAAATAAGCGTCTTGGTTTCGGAGAAAGTTCAAATTCTAGATAAATCAAAGCAACTTTTAAATGTTGCGGCTTAGATTTGTGTTAGAATAAAGAAAATTTGTGTTTTATCAGGAGGAATCATGGGAAAGCACTTTTCTTTTATACATTGTGCCGACTTGCACTTAGGCGAACCATTTGGAGATGTACGCCTTGGCGGCAGTGGTCCATGGAATGAACAGATCAGCAAATCGACCTTTAAGGCATTTGAGAAGGTTGTGGATGCTGCGATCGATAACCGGGTAGATGCTATTTTGATTTCCGGTGATGTATATAATAGTGATCATCATAGTCTGGCAGCGCAAATGGCCTTTGCCCGTGAATTGTACCGTGCGGCTGAAAATGGCATTGAAACTTTTATAGTACATGGAAATCACGATCCGGAAGAGGCCTGGCGTGCCGATATCCCGCTGCCGGATATGGTGCATATTTTTTCCTCCAGCGAAGTGCAGGCTCTGCCATTGATGAAAGATGGAGAAAAAGCTGCAACTATTTATGGAATCAGCTACAAGACAAGACATGTGGGGACTGATCTCGCTCAAGGATTTCATCATAATCCGGAAGACGGATTTGCAATCGGCATGCTCCATACAGATGTTGGATCGGCATCAGGGAATTATGCGCCCTGCACGATTGAAGAACTTAAGAATTCCGGGATTGATTACTGGGCACTGGGTCATATACACACAAGAAAAACTTTGTCAGTAAAACCGTATGTCGTGTATCCCGGCAATATCCAGGGACTTAACATAAGTGAAATAGGGCCGAGGGGCTGTTACCTGGTCGATGTGGGCGCCTATGGAACTGTAACGCTGAAATTCATTGAATCAGACGTTATACGATGGATGGATATGGTCATAGATATATCCAATTTAAAGCAGATTGGAGAGCTTATTACCGAAATATCCAGAAGGAGAGCCGGCCTTAAGGAACTTACAGGCAGACCCAGCATGGTGCGCATTGTGCTTACAGGAAGCGGTCCTCTCCATGAGATGGTATCAAGCGATGATGGGCAGGAATATATTCTCCAGACATTGAATGAAAAAGAGCAATTCAGATTCCTTTTTGCATATTTCATTAAAATCGATGATAATACACGCCCGGATATCAACCTGAAAGAAAGAAGACAGATACCAGATATTGTTGGCACATACCTTCGTACGTATGATATCTGGAATGATCTCCCCGCCGAGGAAAAGAAAAAAGCATTAAGAAAAATCGTTGAAGAACAGCCCGAAATCATGAGGTACAGCAAGTTGGTCAAATCACTCAATGATGATATTCTTGTCCGTGCTTTTCGAAAGGCAGAGCTCTTAGGCGCTGAGATGCTGACTGAGGAGGAAGCAAATAATGAAGATCATTGATTTGCGGTTGGATCATTATGGCATATACAGGAAAGCATCCTGGAAGCCCTCTCAAAATTCGCTCAATGTCATTATGGGAGAAAATGAGAGCGGCAAGACCACCATGCTCCGTTTTATCCGTGACATGATATTTGGTTACGGCAGAGGAAAGTGGCAGGGCAAGACAGGAAGTATTGAATTTGTCAGATCGGATGGACAGGAATATAAAGTCATCCGCGATGAAAAGGAACGCTGGTTTGAAAATTCAGACCATGTAAAATTTGAGGAAGAACTTCCTGCCCTGTGGTGGCATGGCCTGAACCGTTTCATGTATGAAAAAATTTTTGCCATAGGTCTTGAAGATCTGCAGGGCTTGTCCTTCTTGTCCAATGATTCTGTAAGAAGCCGTTTTTTCATGCTGCAGGGCGGAGATAAAATTTCTACAGTGAAGAAACTGGCTCATGACAATAAGGAAAAACTGCTGGTTTCTTCCCCGCAGGGAAAGAGAAAGATTAATTTGCTGATCGGGGAGCTCGATGATGTCAGCCAGCAGCTCGATGCTTTGGCCAATCAGGAAAAAGACTTTTCCGATCTGCAGAAAAAGCAGGATCTGCTGAAGAAACAGATTGAAGAACTTCAGCAAAAACTGAATGCGGATAAAGAGAAAGATAGAACATTAGAGAAAAGGCTGGGCGCCTGGGAATATTATAAAAGGGCCTGCGAGATTAAAAGACAGCTGGATTTATCCATGCAGGTCAAAATGTTCCCGACGAACGGAAAAGACAAGTGGAACGAGATCATGAACCGTATGAAGAGCATTCATGACCAAAAAGAGTCCCTGCAGGCAAAGCTTGATGAATATACACCGATTGAAAAAGAGAAAGTCATTCCCTGGGCGGGCATGGCAGACGAACTTGAAAAGCTCTATGTAGATATCGGACAGTGGCGTCAGACAATAGAAGATGCAGATCGTCTTGAAAAAGAGCATAAGAACTGGGAAATTGATTTCGTCAACATGGGTTACCAGCTGCCGCTCTGGGATCATCCGCTGGATTTAAAGGAACCCTGTGTCAATGTCAATTGGGAAGAAGGCCGCCGTTTAGCACAAAGTGTAGGCGTCAGGAAAAACGAGCTGTATTTTTGGCAGCAGAGAGAGCCTGAAGTTGAACAGCTGGAAGATAAGCCGGAAAATTCCGATACGGAACAGAGCGAAAACGAGTGGAAGAACTTTGAGGAAATGGCCAAGAGCCTTGAAGGAATCCTGCATCAGAGAACGGATATCAATCATTCGATAGAAGAAGCGCAAAGCAGAAAAGACAGAAAATACACTGTCTGGTTCTGGATCGGCATATGCCTTATTGCAGCCTCTGCGGCTTCCGTTGTTGCTTTCTATATGGCCATGATTGGTTATGCAGCTCTTTACGGAGCGGCAGCAGGAATCGTTCTTGGAGCGGTTGCGCTTATGGTCAACAGCCATATTGTGAATAAAAAAGCACATCTCCTGCAGAAGTATAATGATGAGCTGGCCGATCTTGAAGCGAAGCGGAAAGACATTGCATCCCATTTCCCCGGCCAGGTTCCTGAATCCGTAGAGGATCTCCAGGCTTTCCAGAATCTGGTCCAGCAGAAGCGGACTGATTTCTATAAGGACCAGGCCCGGCGGCAGGCTGTTTCATGGAAAAGGGAGACCGTGCGCAAGCAGCAGGCCCAGCATGAAAAGTGGGTTACAGAGGGCAAAGAGCTCAATGAAAAAGCACAGCAGATCAATACGGAGTGGAGCAAATGGCTGAAAGCCAATAAACTTCCGGAAACGGATGCTGAAAATTTGTCCCTGCTCCAGGAACAGTGGCAGAGAATTTTCTCTGAAGAGGGGAAAGGAAAGATCCTTGCACTTCGTCTGGAACATATTGATGCAAAGCTCGATGCTTTTGCCAAGAGGGCGGTATCTATCATCCGGTCCTCCGGTATTGATTATCCTGTGACACCGGACAGCATTGCCGATATTTATGAAGAGAATCAGAGAAGAATGCTTGAATGGCAGGGGATTCTTGAGAAAAACCGCCAGCATGAAGCATATCAGAAGGAAATGGCAAAGCTGAATGATTCCTGGAATTCCTGCCAGAATGAAGCGAAAGTGCTGATGGACCTGGTCAATGCAAAGAATGCGGAAGAGTTTGCTGAAAAGGTTGAAGCATATGAACACCATGACCAGATTTTGAAGGAGTGGAAAACGGTTCAGCAGGATCTTCGCCTGTATGCCGGAAGCGAAGAGAGCTTCACTCAGTTATGGGATTCCCTGAAGACCGGGCAGTATGATGACTGGATGAGCGAGCATCAGAAGCTTTCCAAATGCATTGCCGAGGAAGACAGCGAACTCGGTGAACTCCGCAAGAATCAGGGCGCAGTTGAGAATGAAATCTTCAGGCTGGCCGATGACAATACCATCACTGAAACTCTTCAGAAGAAAGAAAAAATCGAGGCTGAACTTAAATCAGCACTCGAGGAATGGCTTGTCTATATGTATCTAGAGAAGGTTCTGGAAAAAACGCAGTCAGCGTATGAGTCCGGCAAGCAGCCGAAGATCATTGAAAAGGCGAATGGTTTCCTGCGTGAAATGACTCACGGCAGATATACATTGACGGTTTCCAGTGATGGAAAAGACATTGGGATTATTGACAAGGATAATCAGGTGAGGGATCCTAAAATCTGGTCCTCAGGAACAGGAGACCAGGTTTATCTGGCGATCCGTCTTGCCATGGCGTTGTCATTTGGTGAGCAGATTGAACCGCTTCCCATTGTCCTGGATGATATTTTCGTCAGATTTGACGAGAAGCGTCAGGAAGATACCCTGCGTTTCCTGATGGATCTCGGAAAGACACAGCAGATCTTCCTTTTCACCTGTCATGCACAGACGATGAAGATTGCAAAGCGCATCGGGGAAGAAAAAAATACGGGCAAGTTCATCTATCTCAAATCAGGTGAGATATTTGAACTTGCCCAGGCATAAGATCGTTTAATATCTGTGCTGTTGAATACCGTACTTGGTAGACTAGATAAGTTTATTGAAGTACGGTATTTTTTTTATGAAGTAAGTGATGATGATTCCCAGCGCATAAGCGAGGCATATCCAGATAACAGCATCTATGAACGGGATGCGGGGCAGGTATGCAAGCATTTTTCCGAATATGGGATGTGTCAGATGGCGTGTTATTTCCTCAAACAGCATGACACCAAAAGAAACACTGCCAAGGAAAATCAGCCTGTTTCTCCAGGCATCAGAAATGGTATGGGTAGAGAACCACCATTTTGAAAAGCAGAATACAAAAGCGGTATTCAGGAAAAGGAAGCTGTCATAAAATCTTTCGGAAATCGCTTCTGTAAGGCCGCCTGCGATAATTCCATGATAGTAAGTCATTCCGGCAGCTATTACGCTGCCAAGGAGGGCGGCTAATCCCAATTTGAAAAGATTTCTGGGTGTGATCCAGGAATCCGGGAGTACATGCTCGATCCAGTATCCGATCAGGAAATAAAATGTCGGTTCACTGACCGCAAGAAGGGGGTTCAGGAAATAATTGATTTCTGCTGTTCCCTTGAAAATCAGCATGGAAATAACTGGGATGCACCCGACGAAGACCAAATTCAAAAGGATCAGGTACAAATAAAGTTCCTGCGTCATTGCGCGGACCAGCTTTCGCCAGATTGGGAGCATGAGAAGGAAGGAAACATAAATATACAGGAAATAATAGGCCGTTGCCATGGTAGAGGAGTAAGTCATGGTGAAAAATTTGGCAATATGTCCTGTGATGGAAAGAGGCAGGTTATGATAAAACCAGACATAGTTGATCAATGAAAAAACAAAAATAACCTGAATAAAACGCCAGACTCTTTTTTTGAATATCCGCGAAATGGATTCTTCTTTTTCCAGCAATAAGGCACCGGAAATCATGAAAAATATAGGGACTGCCGTTTTTACCCAAAATGGTACTGCGATATAGAGGGGAAAGAAAAATGATGCAGGTCTTTCTAGATATAAAGAGAAGCCTGAGGTGGAAGTATGTGTAAACATAACGAGCCAGATGCAAAGCGCTCTTAAAAATTCAATATGGATCTTTTTCTTTTTGGCTGCACCTGCCATAGTATCTTTTACGTTATTTACGCTTTGTGAGTTCATGTGATTATTCTCCGCTGTAAAATCAGCAAAACCATTCAATTGACGAATATAAACCTGCTTATGCCAAAGGCATAATGCCGCACCCGTCAAACTGCTTTAAAAATCAGCTTGTGCTGCATATACATTTTAATATACCATAAACTATTATACCTATGTGCGGAAAGTAATAAAATTCCCGGCTGATAAAATTCCAAAAAAAGCTATTATGCCGGGGCGGATTCCGTATCAAATGAATTGTTTTTGAGGCTTGCAATTATAACAGTTATTTGTTAAACTATACAGGCATGAATACGCATGTCTGTGGATTTCACATCTGTGCCTAAGGGTGGCTGTGAAAGAAGAAGCAGGCAGAGGTTAATAACAGGAGGTTATATTATGGCAGTTGTATCCATGAAACAGTTACTTGAAGCAGGCGTTCATTTTGGTCATCAGACCCGTCGTTGGAATCCGAAGATGGCAAGATTCATCTTCACAGAACGCAACGGAATCTACATTATCGACCTGCAGAAGACTGTAAAGAAAGTTGAAGAAGCTTATGCTTTCATTCGCGATGTTGCAGCAAAGGGCGAACCGGTTCTCTTCGTAGGAACAAAGAAACAGGCTCAGAACTCTGTAAAGGAAGAAGCTACACGCTGCAACCAGTTCTATGTCAATGAACGCTGGCTCGGCGGCATGCTGACCAACTTCCGCACAATCCAGACCCGTATTGCACGTCTGAAAGAACTGGAAAAGATGTTTGAAGAAGGCGCCACTGCTCAGTATCCGAAGAAGGAAGTTATCCTGATGCAGCGCGAACTTGAAAAGCTCGAAAAGAACCTTGGCGGCATTAAAGATATGAAACGTCTTCCGGGAACAATTTTCATCATTGACTCCAAGAAAGAAGAAATCGCTGTTGCAGAAGCTCATAAGCTGCACATTCCGGTTGTTGCAACCGTTGATACCAACTGCGATCCGGACGTTATCGATTTCCCGATTCCGGCAAACGATGATGCTATCCGCGCAGTAAGACTGCTCACCAGCAAGATTGCTGATGCTGTTCTTGAAGGACGTCAGGGCCAGCAGGAAGAAGCTGCACCGGCTGAAGAAGCTGCTGTTGAAGAAGCAGAAGCAGAAGACAAGGAATAATTATTTATTAAGGCTCTGCGGATCCTGCTGATCAGGATCCGCCCTGTCCTTTTTTTCATTAAGACAAACACCTTATTTTATGATGGAGGTCATACGATGAACATTACAGCTAGCATGGTCAAAGATTTACGTACCCAGACCGGGGCCGGCATGATGGACTGCAAGAAGGCACTTGTTGAAGCTGAAGGCGATATCGCAAAGGCTGTCGACATTCTTCGCGAAAAGGGATTATCCCAGGCTGCTAAGAAGGCAAGCCGTGTTGCTGCTGAAGGCGCTGTTGGTTCTGCTGTTTCCGAAGACGGAAAAACAGGAACCATTCTGGAAGTCAACTGCGAAACTGACTTCGTGGGAACCAACGAAGACTTCAGAAATCTCGCTGCATCCATTGCAGACCAGATCCTGGCAGTTAACCCAGCTGATGTTGAAGCACTTCTGGATTCTGAAATCGACGGAAAGAAAGTACGCGATCTTGTTACTGAAGCAGTTGCAAAGATTGGTGAAAACATTTCCGTTCGCCGTTTCGTTCGTTATGAAAGTGCTGAAGGCAAGGTATACAGCTATATCCATGGCGGCGGCAAGATCGGCGTTCTCGTTGAGATGATCGGTGCTGATGATGAACTTGGCAAGGATATTGCAATGCAGGTAGCTGCTGCTAATCCGTCCTATCTGGACAGAACCCAGGTTTCCCAGGCTGAAATCGACCATGAAAAGGAAGTTCTTGCTGTAGAAGCTAGAAACGAAGGCAAGCCGGAAAACATCATTGAAAAAATGGTTATCGGCAGAATTAATAAATACTACAAGGAAGTCTGCCTTGTAGATCAGGAATTCATTAAAGATGGCGATCTGACCATTTCCAAACTCCTGAAATCCAAGAATGCTTCCGTAGTACGTTTCGCTAGATACCAGCTCGGTGAAGGCATTGAAAAGAAGCAGGATGATCTGGCTGCAGAAGTAGCAAAACAGCTGAACCAGTAATAAAGTAAACGATGAGAGAACACTGAATTTTTTGGTGTTCTCTTATTTTGTAAATGAACAAAATATTATATAACAGTGCCAATTAGCAATTTTCCCAGTATTTATCGAATATTTTTATCAGACGGCAGACAGACGGCAAAAATTTCAGCTTCCGAAAATTTCTTCTATGTATCCATCGGCCTTCTTCCGGATGTCCTGGGTGTAATGGATGTAAGTGTTGTAGACTGTCGCCGGGGTATCACCCAGCACGGCGGCCACCAGGTTGATGTCCTGTGTTTCTGAGAGCAGGAGTGTGGCGAATGTGTGCCGGAGGGAATGCATGTGCATCCCTGGCTTGAATCTTGAAATTGCTCGATTGAGGGAGAGCTTCTTCCGCTCGAGCTCCGGGAGAATTCTCCCGTCGATAGAGCGGGGACTGCTCTGATTCCACTTCTGAAGTGCGGCAGCCAGCCGGGCGGTAAGGTGTAATGTTCGGTAGCTGTTGCGGCTCTTTGGCGGCTTGAATCCTTTGCTCCCGTCTTTTCGGGTGCCCCATTGTTTATTGACTGTTATGGTCCTTTTGAAGAAATCGATGTCGGCCCAGGTAAGGCCTGCAATTTCAGCAAAGCGCATCCCGGTATTTAAGGAAATGAGCACGGCAAGGCGGAGCGCCGGATTGTCTATATATTCCACCAGCTGACTGGCTTCTTCTTTCGTGAACGCTTTTATTTTCTTTTCCCGCTTGTCCTTTTCTATGTCTACGGCAAGGACCGGGTTATCGGGGCGGATATGGTAAGTGCGTACGGCGTAAGAGAAGATTGTTTTTATTTTAGCCAAAGTTTGATTTCTGGTGCTTATTTCCAGCTTCCCGGAGAGCGCGTTGTAGGCGTTGATGACTTCCCCTTCCGTAATGTAATGAAGCGGTTTATCCGCGATGGTTGGCACTCGGGCGATGGATTGACGGTATAAAATTGCGGTCCCGTACTCAATAGAAGTCTTCTTGTCTCTGAGAAAAACCTTTTCTGTGAAGTCACGGAGGGTGATGTCTGCCAGCTCCGGCGAGGCTCCGCTTTCGGCTTCCTTTCTGGCGGAGGCCAGTAAATCATCCTGGGCGGCGCGGGCCTCTTTCTTTGTCTTGAACCCCTGGCGGGATTTCTGCCTCCATTTTTTATTAACCTTGTACGACAGGATGAGGCAGATGCTTCCGTTCTTTTCCCTGGTGGAAAAATGATATTCCATGAAAAAATCAGCTCCTTTCTGCTGAAAGTGGGCTGATTTTAGGGTATAATGGAATATGGTAATCAGCCCACAATATGTTGTACCGAACATAATAAAAGCACATGATTACTGGCGCCCTTTTCGCAATTAGGGGACGCACGGCACTGCCTGATCTAATCAATCAGGTGGTGCCTTTTCTATTGGCTTATTTCAATTTACCGGTGATTATGTCTAATGCGTATTTTCTAGCCTCTTCTTTACCGTATAAAATCTTTACCAGAGAAACACAGTAGATCTGTGCGCCTTCACCACGGGATACACTGGTCGCAATTATTGCAGCTCTGGCGGATTGATTGATCTCCCTACCGTAAATTGTCGGTTCGCATAGGATTAGATAGGCTAAATAGTTTCCACCCATTCTTTCAACGTCGGAGAAGTCTGCGGATGGATATGCTTTTTTTAAGGCCGCCTTGAAATCATCAATAGCATTTCCTTCAGCTACAAGCGTTTCGGCAAGGGTATCAGGATTCGAACGATTTAACTCCTCAGCATGTATATCATTCCAAAGCCTATTTCCAAGTTCGTTCATCCTTGCACGAGGGGTGCGGCTATATGAAATGTGCGAGAAAATTTTAAAAACTCTCCAGACAGTAATTACGATAAATATAAATGCAATGGCATAGGTTATATATTCCATGGCCTTTCACCTCACCACTTATGACGGGATTCAACGACTTTCCCGATAATCCGCACAGGCAGAGCCTCTATCTGCTCATTGCTGTAGAAATGGGGCTGATACACTTCGACGTTGAAGCCGATGAGCATTATGCCGGCTTCTGTCTTTTTAATCTGCTTTACTGTGGCCTCATCTCCGTTGACCAGGACAATGGCCGTATCCCCACTATCCACGTCCTCCTGCTTCCGAACAATAACTATATCCCCCTCGGTCAGCTTCGGTTCCATGCTGCGACCTTTGATTCTCAGGGCGAAAAACTCTCCGCTGGAGGCCATCTTGCGGGGAATTTCTTCGTAGTCCTCAATTTCTTCTATAGCCTCCAGCGGGATGCCGGCAACGATACGGCCCAGCACTGGGATGCGAACTCCTTGGCTATTGTTTTCGTTCCCATTTCCGTCCATTAAGAAATCAATCGAAACATTTAGCGCTTTAGCAAAGGCGGCAACTTTCTTTTGCGTTAAATCATTTTCGCCGCTTTCTATTTTGGCTATTGTAGAGCGTGACTTATAGCCAAGCCTTTTTGCTAATTCATCTTGCGATATTTGGGCCTTCATCCGAGCCTGCTTTATATTTTCTCCTAACGCCATTTTTATCCACTCCTTTATCTTTCAAATCGCTGACTTTATTCTATATGTAATGTTCTGGAAAATCAACATTCGATTAATTTAATAAAACTATGTTGATTTTTTAGAACGATAGTATTATAATCGAGACGTGATTAAAAATCACGAATAGAGCGATATTGAAAGGAGGTGAAATTTATGACTAATACGAAAATGTTAGAGGCGGCTATTGCACTCAGCGGGCTTCCTAAAAACATTATTGCCGAAAAAATAGGGATTTCTCGCTCCGCTTTTTTCAAGAAAATGCGGAACGAAAGCGAATTCAAAGCTACCGAAATAGTTAAACTGCAGGAACTCCTTGCGCTTACGACCGAGGAAAGAAACCGCATTTTTTTTGCAAAGTGTGGTGATTAATAATCACACTTTCAATAGGAGAAACAACATGGAAGATATTCAAATCTTTAATAGCAAAGAATTCGGAGATGTAAGAGCTCTTGAGCTGAATGGAGCCCCGTGGTTTGTAGGAAAAGATGTTGCTGAAGCATTGGGATATGGCGCCGGTAAGTCACTCGCAAATGCCGTATCCAAGCATGTTGATGAAGAGGACAAAGGGGTCACCGAAATGATGACCCCTGGAGGAGTGCAGAAGGTTATTATCATCAACGAATCCGGCCTCTATAGCTTAGTCCTCTCTAGCAAACTCCCGTCCGCCAAGAAATTCAAGCACTGGGTAACCAGCGAGGTGCTCCCCACCATCCGCAGACATGGGGCCTATATGACTGAGGAGGCTCTTGAGAAGGCGATCACAGAACCGGACTTCTTGATTCGTCTCGCCACCCAGCTGAAGGAAGAGAAGGCGAAACGCCTGGAGGCGGAGAAGCAAATTGAGGCCGACCGGCCAAAGGTCACTTTTGCTAATGCTGTGAACGTCTCTAAAGATGGGATGCTCCTTGGAATGCTGGCAAAGCTGCTCCATCAGAACGGCGTAGATATCGGGCAGAAACGCCTATTCCAGTGGATGCGTGATAAGGGATATTTGATGAAGAACGGCACGGATAAGAATATGCCGACACAGAAGTCAAGGGAACTGGGGCTGTTCAAGGTCAAAGAACGTGCCATTGATAACCCGGATGGCTCTGTCAGGCTGACCCGCACGACACTTGTAACCGGGAAAGGGCAAGAATATTTCATCAATAAATTTCTTAGTGCTTAAGGAGACGACTGAAATGGCCTGCAGAACATTTTCCACCGCCGAGGTAGCCACACTGTTCGGCATTTCTGCCGATTCCGTCAGAAAGATGGAGCAGGATGGCATTCTGCGGCGGCTGAAGGTGCCGGGCATCCGCTACAGCCGGAGTGAAGTGTACGCCGTCCTCCGGGAAGGAGCGGAGACCTGCACTGTGGCCTCCGTCCGGAGGCTGGAGGAGAAAATCCGCATGAAGGATGCGGAAATTGAAAGGCTCCGCGGAGCTCTCCGCACGATAGCGGAAGAGGCTCGGCGCCAGGAAGGAGGAATAGCATGAAAGTAGATATCGATATCAATCATAACGCAGTGAGAGAACCCGCTAAATTCGAATTACTGAGAGACCTGGAGTATGTCCTCCGCGTTGCCACCGGCAATGATAGAATTAGCCTCATTGACCTTGGGGACAACGTTATCATCGATCGCAACGACGGAGTCGCCCAGATTGCTAATGTGGAGGATCGTAGTGCTCTGGAAATGGCGAGAAATATTCTGAATACCGCTATTCATGGTAAGTTTTTTGGGTTCGTTCACGAGAAGGAAGGGAACCACCATGAGAATTAAATGGAAGAAAATCATTGCCATGCTGGCAATTCCGGCAGCCATTGCGGCCGGGGCTTATGCTTATGAGCCGCCCGCAGAGCTCATCGAATACCACGTTGAAGCAGACAGGGGAGATACAATTTGGAGCCTCTGCGCCAAAGTGGCCAGTGATGAGGACTGCATGGAGGAGCTGGTGTATCGGACCATGCAGGAAAACCACATCAAGGATCCCGCGAACATTCAGCCCGGCCAGCTGATTGTGATTCATGTGAAGCCTGTGAAGGGAGGTGAATAAAGATGAAAGCATCAGCAGACTGCACATCATGCCCATTCGTTAAAGCATGCCCCATGGCAGAAAAGCACCAGCGCCTGCCATTTGATGAAGGTGGTATTGGGCTCTGTCCGAAGCTCCCGGAAATGAATCTTCTCCGGTGCCGGAATTGCCTTTTTTGCCACAAATCCAAAAGCATTGGAGGCTCCGGCGAATATGCCATGGAAAACGGACATCCCATTTACACCTGTGCGGCGATGCATTACGTCCGCATGAGACCGGACGGGAAAATCCCAAAGACAACGCCAAGGGATTGCCCGATTAAGGATGCAAAGAGAAAAGGCCTCTGACGTCTAGCACACGTCAAAGGCCAAAGGTGGAAAAAGAGATTTCCCGCCATCATTTTACCACAGAAGGAAAGAAATGGCATACACAAATTGCGAACTGACGGTCCGCACAATGACAACCCAGCGCAAATGTAAATTTATATCAAGATTGATTATAGCAAGAAAGGATGATGATTGAAATGCTAAAGGGATTCAAAGTTTTTAATCCAGATTGGACATGCCGAGGTTTTAAATATGAAGTTGGAAAGACCTACGAAGAAAATGTTATTCCATCAATTTGTGCTAAAGGTTTTCACTTTTGCAAAAATGCAAGGGATTGTTTTAATTATTACAGTTTTAACTCTAATAACAAGGTTGCTGAAGTTATTGCTCATGGTGAAATTGATGAAGGTGATGATAAATGTTGCACGAACAAGCTTGAGATTGTTCGTGAAATTCCATGGCATGAACTTCTAACCATTGTTAATATGGGCAATTGGAATACTGGCTATTGCAACACTGGCAACCGGAACACGGGCGATTGCAATACTGGCTATTGGAACACTGGCGATTGCAACACTGGCAATTGGAATACTGGCGATTGGAACACTGGCAATTGCAACACGGGCGGTTGGAATCAGGGTGACTTTTGTACGGGGGACATGAATATTTCAGATCATGAAACCGGCTGCTTCTGCACTGAAGAACATACTATTAGAATCTTTGATGTCGAATCAGATATGACCCTTCGGCAATGGAGAGATTCAGATGCATATTCTTTGCTAGCTAGAATTGAATTTAAACCTAATCAATTCATTACATCAAGCGATATGACTGATGAAGAGAAGATTGCACATCCTGAACATGAAACAATTGGTGGTTATTTAAAGGTTTGTGACACTAGCAAAGCATTTAGTACTTGGTGGGATTCTTTAACTAAAAATGAAAAGAGCATTATTAAGAATATCCCGAATTTCAATGCAGAAAAGTTTCTTCAGCTTACTGGGATTCAGGTAAATGATTAAGAAGTTGTTCATCCCTGTTTTAAAGGAGGAAAAGTAAATGTTAGAAATTAACGAAGAATTGTTCAAAGACAAAAAAGGCGGGGAGTATTCCCGCAATGATATCAGCAATGATTTTGCTATCCCCGGTGAAATCACGGTAACCGTCACACTCAATGAGTACAGGGCCCTGGTTTCAGCAAACGCCATCTCTGAGAAAAAAATCTCAGATTTGAATTCTGAGCGCTATGATGCGCAGGCTGAATGTAACACTCTGAAACAGGAGAGAGAGAAACTTCTGAAAGAAATCGCAGAGCTGAAAATCAAGATTTCTGACCTGCTTATGGAGAAGACTGCATCCTCCCAGACTGGTAAGGATAAAGAAGCGGAAGAAGAGGAGGCGGAATAATGGCATATCGCGGCTGTGACCTCATCCTTTCCTGCCATGAGGCAGAGACGGACCACGCAAAGTGGCTCGAAACCCGCAACGCGGGCATTGGAGGCAGTGACGCCTCCGTCATCATGGGATTGAATCCTTACAAATCGCCGTACCAGCTTTGGCTTGAGAAAACAGGCCAGGCGGAGGCTCCGGACCTGTCCCATGTCCAGGCGGTGTACTGGGGGAGCAAGAACGAAGCCAATGTTGCCGACTGGTTCCAGGAAACCACCGGCAAAAAGGCACGCAAGCTGGGCACCCTTCGGAGCCGGGCCCATCCGTTCATGATCGCCAATGTAGACCGGGCGGTGATGGGAGAAGAGGCGGGCCTTGAAATCAAGACCGCTGGTGTCTCTCAGGCGAAGAAATGGAAAGGGGACGAAATCCCCGACTCCTATTATTGCCAGTGCCTTCATTATCTGGCAGTGACCGGAGCGGACAGGTGGTATATTGCCGTACTCATCGGCGGCAATGAAGCACTTTACAAGACCGTGGAGCGCAATGAGGACGACATCAAGGCCCTCATTGAGGCGGAGGCTGATTTCTGGCACCTGGTAGAGACCAAGACCCCGCCGCCGGTGGACGGCTCCGCCAGCTGCGCGGCTGCTCTCTCCGCCCAGTACAAAGGCGGAGACCCCAACCTTACCATTCTGCTCCCGTCGGATGCGGACGGTGTGATTGAGTCCTTGGAAAGCGACAAGGCCATCATGGACGACCTGAAGAAGCAGATTACCGAAAAGGAAAACCGGCTGAAGGCGCTCCTGGGAAATTCTGAAGAGGGCTCCACGGACCACTACCGCGTGCTCTGGAAGACCCAGGCGGGCCGTGCTTCGGTGCCGCTGGCAAAGATTAAGAAGCAGGCCCCTGACATCTTCCACATGCTGGAGGACAAGGGGTATATCACCACCGGCAAGCCCACTCGCCGGTTTTCAATCAAAGCCAATGACTGAGGACGATTTCAACCGGCTCAAGGTGGGCGACCCGGTACACTGGGACGCCCGGGAGCTGAACGGCAGGGCGTCTGATATATTGCGCGGGTATTTTGATAAAGCAATTCTGATTTCTTCCGGTGACGTCCTCATATGGGCGTCTTACCTGAATGTTGAGAAAGGAGAAAAATACTATGAACACGAAAGGCGGACTTACAGAAAGAAAGGCAGGCATGCAGCAGGGAGATAGCGCTAGGACCTCTATGCAGGGACTCATCCAGGCTATGGAGCCTCAGATCCGGAAGGCACTGCCCTCCGTTATCACTCCGGAGCGTTTTACCAGAATGGTGCTGACGGCGCTTTCCTCCACTCCGAAGCTGCAGACATGCACTCCCCAGAGCTTCCTGGGCGCGATGATGCAGGCGGCCCAGTTAGGCGTGGAACCAAACACGCCATTAGGGCAAGCCTACCTCATCCCCTACGGGAACGTATGCCAGTTCCAGCTGGGCTACAAAGGCTTGATTGACCTGGCATACAGAAGCGGCGAGGTGAGCTCTATCCAGGCCCATGAAGTGCATGAGAACGATACCTTCGAATACGAATACGGTCTGGAGCCGAAGCTGAAGCACGTGCCGGCGCAGAAGGACCGCGGCAACGTCATCATGTACTACGCCGTGCTGAAGCTGAAGAATGGCGGAATCGGCTTCGAAGTCATGAGCCGTGAGGACGTGGAAAGGTTTGCTATGAAAAAGTCAAAGGCCTACCGCTCCGGCCCATGGCAGACGGACTTCGACGAAATGGCCAAAAAGACCGTACTCAAGAAGGTTCTGAAGTACGCACCTCTTAAAACGGAGTTCGCCCGGGCCGTTGCCACGGATGAGACCGTGAAGTCTACTCTCTCCGACCATATGGCCGATGAGCCTGACGAAATGTACACAACGATTGACAACGAGCCGGAGACTGCTCCGGAAGAGGCTCCGCAGGGAGTGAATCCCGAAACCGGGGAGGTTAAGGAATGATGGCTGAAACTCTGACGGATAAAGAAAAGGCCGATGTTTTGGCACAATGCAAAAACATTCTGGTTAGTGCAGGATTTGACAATGTTATTATTCTGGCAAATGATGGCGGCACTAATGGAGATATCCGCATTGCCGTCCGAACAAAGCCCGCATTATTTAGGTTCCTTCTGGCGATATATTTCATGGATGACTGCATGTCTCGCATGGTTACGAATGATTCAAGGGGAAAAGACTTATGGGACCCTTTCTGTCATAGTGTATTGGCTTCCATCGTTCCGGAAATTCGGAAAATTGAAAATACGATGAAGGACTAAGGAGCCGCGGACATGGCAGAAGGTAACTGGATAAAACTGTACAGAAAAATGATTGACGACCCCGCTTTCGTCAATTCAACACCCGCTCAGGTGAAGGTGCTCCTGACTGTCATGTTCCTGGCGGCCTGGACACCGAAGAAGTGGGATGTGCTGGGCCATGAATTCACCATCCAGCCCGGGGAAGTGTTTATCAGCTCCATGGAGCTGGCCCGCCGGGCGGGCGAAGGTGTGAGCCGCGATGTGGTGCGTAAAGCTGTAGTTAGATTTGAAAAATTGGGGTTTTGGACCCTAAAGCGGACCCAGAGGGGGATGCTCATTCATATCGAGAATTGGCGGAAATATCAGCTATATGAAGATGGGCAGACCCATATGCAGACCCAATGCAGACCCAATGCAGACCCAATGCAGACCCAATGCAGACCCAATGCAGACCCAACCAATAAAAAAGAAAGTAAGAATAGTAAGAATGTAAGAAGGGAAGAATATAATACCCCCCTACCCCCCAAAGGGGGAAAGGGCGGGGTGGCTTCCCTCTTCGAAAAGTTTTTCGGTGACAACCAGGAACTGCTCAGCGCTCTGAAGGAATGGCAGGACATGAGGAAGAAAATGAAGAAGCCGCTTACTGAAAGGGCGGCAGAGCTCAACCTAAAGGACCTGCAGAAGCTTTCCGGCGGCGATGAGCGACTGATGGTTTCCATCGTGTTGCAGAGTATCAAACGCGGGTGGCAGGGGTTCTACGACTTAAAAGAGGCGAAGGCCCCACAGGCTGCTCCGCAGAGTAATGGAAGTGTGGAGGATTTAATCAATGACTTATCAAAATTCGCAGATACCCTCCCCGAAGATAACGGCCATTGGGATGCTTAGGGCCGCATGGCCAAAGTTTACAGATGAGCAGGCAAGGCTTTATCTGCTGATGACGAAGGACATTCCGGAGCCCATCCTTGTGAAGGCCATTGAAGCCCTCATCAAGGAATCGGCCTTTCTGCCGGCGGTGGCGGAAATCCGGAGCCGTGCGGAGGCCCTTCACAAGGCCGCCCAGGGCGAGGAGCCTCCGGACGCCGGCCGTGGCTGGGGAGAAGTGGTGCGTGAGATTTCCCGCACCGGTTACTACGGCAAGCCGAAACTCAGGGACCCCACGGCGGCGGAGGTGGTCCGGCGTATGGGATGGAAGGAAATCTGCTCCTCTCCGGCGGATGAGACCGGCGTTCTGAGGGGCCAGTTCATGAAGATGTACGCCATGCTGCAGGAGAGCCGCCAGGAAGAGCGCCACAACAGGGCGCTCCTGCAGGACGGCAAGGTGAAGGGGTTCATTGCTTCCCTCTCCGGAAGCATGGCCCTGGAAGGAGGTAAAGAATGATTATCATAAGAGACGTTTTTGGGGGGATAATTATAAACCCGGTGAATTTATATGTCGATAATTTATATGTCGATGGTAACAGTATTATGGCCGGATTTAGGAATTATTCGGCAAGAATATCGAAATACTTTGAAACCAGAGGAGAAGCTGATGAGGCACTAGACTGGATTTTTGACCAGATGAATCAGCAGTGTGGAAACCCAAACATCTTTATCGATATGAAAGAACGCCCATTTCTGATGGAGGGTTCCAAGAATGATTGATAAACTACGGGGCTGGCGGGCCCCCATGTCAATGGTGAGGTGCTTCGGAATGAAGAAGCGGAGCCACTTCGAAAGGGCCGCCCTCCGGCTTTTTGCAGAAATCATGGCAATGCGCAACCCGCCAAGGTTCCGCTGGAGAACGGCAATGAGGACCAGAAACAAGCTTTACGGACATCACAGAATCTGAAGGAGGCAGTTATGGAAACGATTATCCATGAGATTAAAGACGAAGAAATGCCGAAGCACTCCATGTGCTTAGAAGGTTTGAGGGTGAAACGGTACAAAGGCAAAGGCGGAGACCTGCAGGCTATGTCCGTCCCTGCAAGTACCCCCTACAGCCGAGAAGAAAAGGAGATTGAGAAGGAAATGAAGCAGTTTAACTATGCCGACGAAATCCACCATCCCGACCACTACACATGGAAGGGCGTGGAGTGCAAAGATGTGATTGAAACCATGGTGACCGGGATCTCCGGCATCGAAGCCTACTACATGGGGAACATTATCAAATATTTGTACAGATACCCCAAGAAGGGCACGCTGGAGACGGACCTTGCCAAGGCGGCACAGTACATGGAATTTCTGAAGGAACATTTTGCAAAGAAGGAGGAAAGCGGACATGCTGAATGATAGCCAGTGCTTTATCAGCGGCCGCCTGGGCCGTGACCCGGAGCTGAAGTACACGCAGAAAGGGAAAGCCTACTGCCGCCTCTCTGTGGCGTGCTCCTACAAAGTGAAAGAAGAGGAGCGCACGGACTGGGTGCCGGTACAGGTATGGGGGCCATTGGCGGAAAGCTGCGGGAGCAACCTGCAGAAGGGCCAGCGCGTGATGGTAAGAGGCCGCTATTCCTCATCTTCCTACGAGAGCCCGCAGGGAAAGAAGTATTTCACCCAGGTGGTGGCGGACCTGGTGGCCATCTGCCTGGATGGGAGTCCCTACGCTAACGGCGGCCAGAATCAGCAGCAGGGCCAGCCGCAGGACAGTGGAAACTTTTCTCGCTTCGGCCAGCCGACGCCTCTGCCCATGGAACACCCCAGTTTTTCGGACTATGCGAACCAGCCGCAGGGGAATCCTTCCGGCGTGATGCACGGGCAGAATAAGAAGGATGAGGACATCCCGTTTTAACAGGAGGAAACCATGACAAAGAAAGAATGGAAGGCACTCAAGAAAGAAAAGGGCATGAAGGTTTATGTTTTACGCTACGGCGGAGGAAGAGATCACATGACGCCGAAGGACGCTCTTGAGTACACGATTGATACGATATACCCGAGGGCCGCCACGGTCCGCCGGAAGAGTGGATGGGTTTTTGATGAATATTATTTCTTTCCCTGCGAGATGCTACACACGGAGCAGGAAATGAAAGAAAAATGGGGGATTGAAGTATGACTGGGAAAGAACTCATTGTGTGCATCACGCTGGTGGTCATCATCTGCTTCATCATTGCGGCCCTTCTGGGAACGCTCAGGGAGTGCAAGCAGGCGGAAGACGACATCTGGAACCATGACATCCATGAGGATATCCTCCGCGACAGGCTGGAGAAGCAGAAGGAAGCCAGCCACCAGCTGGCGGCCGAGCTGAAGAAGCTCCGCGAAGAGAATGTAAAACTTTGCAAGGAGTGCATCGTGCTGCGCCATGGAGAGCAGGTAAAGGAGGCCGACGATGGGCAGAAGGAACGGAACGAGAAGATTTAACAGAAGGCACGGGAACCGGGACGACGGAACCTGGGCCAGCGGGCTCATGAACGAGCTCCACACAAGGGAGACCCTGCCGGAAAAGCCGGACGAGCTCTCTGCGAAGGACCTGGAGCCTGTAGGTAGGGCGGCCGCTCCACCTCCTCCCCGCATCACGGCCAAGACATCAAAGCCATACACCAGGATCTTCGAGCCGCCGGAAGGAAACTGCGCTTACTGCGGCCGCCCTCTCCGGAAAGGGGAAGGCCACTGGGTGATTGATGAGTGGGGGCAGCTTGTCAGAAAATGCAATGATTCCCGCTTCTGCTACGAACGCATGGGCGAAGATAATCGAAAATCGCTTAAAAGGGCCCTCAGACGCTTCGGAGCGAGAGGGGGTATGTAATTGTACTTTTTCGTGGAGGGAAAGCCGCAGGGGAAAGCACGGCCCCGATTTTCGCAAAAAACTCACACCGTCTACACTCCGAAAAACACCGCTGACTATGAAAAGAGAATCCGGAATGCTTTCCGTGAATGCCAGGGCGAGTGTAAGAAGCTGCCATCCGACTGCTACGCCTTTGTGAAAATACAGGCCCAGTATCCAATACCCCAGTCCTGGAGCAAGCGGAAAAAGAAAGAGGCCATTGCCGGGCTCATCATGCCGACCACCAAGCCAGACGGCGACAACATCTTAAAGGTAGTGCTGGACGCCCTGAACGGGCTGGCGTACGATGATGACAAACAGGTAGTCAAGATGTGCATTATCAAAGCTTATGGAGTCAACCCGGGCCTCGTGGTCCAGGTGGGTGAGTACAAAGTGTAAGGAGGAACATTGTGGGAAAGCACGGAATGAAAGAAAGAGTAACAAAGAACCCGGATCCCACGTTTTCGGAGGTTCTGGGCATATTCCGGGAGGAGGCCCGGGAAATCAAGGAGAAGCAGAAGGCGGCGGATGCCTTTTCCTGCCTGAAGGCGGTGCGCTTTTACCTTCGCGGAAATGGCTTCGAGCTGGCGGATGATCTGGCCATCAGGGACGTCTGCACGAAACGTGTTTTCCGCTCCATGGTTCCGGCTTCCAAGCTGGCGCCCAGGCCGAAGGAAAGGTGCTAGCGGATGACGGAAGAAGAAGTTAAACTGTTTTTTGACAAAGTGCGCCGCTGTCAGAATCTCTATAACTCTATCGTCTACGAGCGTGACCACATTGAAGAGGACCTGGCGGCGGCTAAAGCTATTGACTACAGCAAGCCCCACGTTTCCGGTGGGACCTCCTCCGACCTGGCGGACGTAGTGATGCGGATCCACGCGGAAAAGAATGACTGCGTACGGGAGCTTACCATGCGGCTTTGGGAGCTAGAGTGCTACAAAGAGGATGCTATACGGCTTCTCCGGGTGCTCAAGAACCCGGACCAGGAATCCCTAATGATGGACCGCTACCTCCGGGGGATGTCGTGGAAGACCATTTTCAGGGCTCACCACATCGAACGCACGGAAGGATTCCGCCGGCATCATAAAGCTATCCGCTGTATCGCGGAGGCACTGACGCCCCCGCCTCCGGAAAAGAAAGAAGAAAAATTCCCGCCAAAACAAAGTGGGGACTAATTGGGACTTTTGTTTCTGCTATAATGCTAGTGTAGGAAATCAGGAACAGGGATTCGGATTTCGCACGGAATAGAAAAACCACATGCTCGGCGGCGTGTGGTTTTCTATTGCTTATTTTTTGTAAAGACGTTCCATTCCGGCCCGGGTGACGAGCCAGACTTTTTCGGATTTCCGGCATTCTTCCGGCGTAAACCTCGGAGGCGTTCCGTGCTGTCCAGTGCATGCCTGGCGGATGGTCACTGTAGAAACCCCGTAGATTTTTGAAGCCTCCTTTAATGTGAGAACATCGTCAAGATTGATTTTCATTCTCCTGCTCACATTTTCCCGTCGCATGAATACGTGCCGAAATCACGCACTCCGGAAAAATCATGAATGTAATAGAGGTCGTCGTCAGTCGGAGACCCGGTCCAGCCATTAATCCGGCAGCAGATGCCGTCGATAACAGTGAACCCGCGCCCGCAGTTCCTGGAATCTTCGACTTCACTGCGGGAAGCCCTGCCGGCGATGATGTTGCCGGATGCGTCATAGCAGTGGTCATCAACCCATGCGTTGCGATCTGCTGCGGATGCGAACGCCAGGAAAATATAACCGTTATTTCCACCGAAGGAATCGAAAGAAATGTGACCGTAAACGTTGTACCATGCATAAGATTTTCTCATTTTAATCATCCTTTCTGCTTAACTCTTTGGGATTCGCTCCCTTGAACTGTCTATAGCTTACATCAACATCAGTGTAATGTCAAGGGGGGAAAATGAAATTTTTTTGATTTTTTTCGGAAGGAGATGGATGGCTATGCTGACAGAACAGAATAAGAAGTTTGTAATGGAATACATAAAACGTCACTGCCGCGGGCAGGGTGAAGCGGCCATCGCCGCCGGATACAGCCCGAAAACCGCAGCGCAGCAGGCTTGTATGTTGCTGAAAAAGTCTGAAATTATCGAATATTTGAATGCGCAAAAGGACTTGATAATGTCGGACGTGCGACAGCAATTTCTCTTCGAAGCTAAAGAAGCGTTGGAAGTCATGCATCATATCATGATGAACCAAGATGCTGACGAGAAAGCGCGGCTGATAGCGGCCCGGGATTTTCTCGACCGTGCCGGATTCAAGCCGGTTGATAAGACCGAGGTTTCCGGCGGCATTTCCGTAACGCTTGAGGTGGACGATGACGTCAACGCGCAGGATTAACTTCATCAACGACTTAATCAAGCCGACCCCACGGCAGCGGAGCTTTATGCAGACCGTTAAAGATAACACATATATCCTCTACGGCGGTGCCGCAGGTGGAGGGAAGTCGTACATTCTCCGCTGGGAGCTTGTGTATCTCCTGCTTGAGTGGTACAAGCACACAGACATCAAGGGCATCCGGGTGGGCCTTTTTTGCGAAGACTATCCTTCGCTTAAAGATCGTCAGCTCTCCAAAATACGCATAGAGTTTCCCGAGTGGTTAGGGAAATATAGAGAGACAGACCACGACTTCATCCTGGCCGACAGCCTGGGCGGCGGCGTCATATGTTTTCGTAACCTTGATAAGCCATCTAAATACCTGTCATCTGAGTTTGCGGCCATCGCTATCGACGAACTGACACTCAACGATCAGATCGTTTTTGATTTTCTACGCATGCGTCTGCGCTGGGTTGGAATCAATGACACCAAGTTTATCGCCGCCACCAACCCGGGAGGTCGCGGGCATATGTGGGTAAAGAACCTATTTATCGACCGCAACATGCCGCCGGAAATGCAGCCGTTTTCATCCCAGGTGGCTTTTGTACCGGCAACCGTGGACGATAACCCTCACATATCAGAAGCCTACAAAGCCCAGCTGGATACGCTGCCGGAAAAGCTTCGGAAAGCCTACCGAGATGGCGATTGGAACATCTTCGAAGGGCAGGTGTTCGAAGAGTTTAGAAACGATGAGCATGTTATCCATCCCTTTCCGATACCGGCCGACTGGCCGCGCTACCGCTCAATGGACTGGGGATACACAAAACCATACGCTATATATGAGTACGCTACCGATTATGATGGCGTCGTTTATGTTATCGGCGAATGGTACGGATGTAAGCCAGGCACAGTCAACACCGGCACGCAGGAAACGGCCCGGGAGGTTGCCAGGAAGGTTAAGCACCTTGCGGGAGCCTTCGGAATTGCGGACCCTGCCATCTGGCAGCGCACAGGACACGATGGGCCGACCATTGCCGAAATATTTGCCGGTGAAGGCGTGCCGTGGACACCGGGGGACAATGACCGCATGGCGGGGCTGATGCAGGTGCACATGAGACTTAAAGAGCATAAGCTTAAAATCTTCTCATCCTGCCACCATCTCATTCGAACTCTGCCGGCGCTGACATACGACAAGCACAAGGTGGAGGACGTGGACACGGAAGAGGAGGACCATGCTTATGATTCGCTCCGCTATTTCTTGATGTCGCGGCCTATCACGCCAGAAAAGGGCGAAGTGAAAGCCATTGATAAGTATAAGATAGTAAGACTGGACAAGGAGGAAGGAACCGCATGGGGCGTGTGATTGCTGATTTATCGTCTATCAAGTTTGTGAGCCTGAAAGGCCTCCGGGACTACGCTTTCAAGGTCCTCAAGGGCGAGGTAGGCGAACATGTGAATAAAGGTGTGATTATCCCGGGGAAGTACACAGACCAGGAACTCCGGGCGTTTGTAGAGCAGATGCCGGACTGGCAGCTAAGAGAGATGTACACCATGATTTATGGGTCAGAAATGGTGGAATGAGGTGAGAAAATGGACGGAATGGAAGAAGAAAAGAACCTGCCGACACAGCAGGAAGACGGCTTTGATTTTGACGTTGCCAAGGAGCGGGTGAAGGAAGCGCTCCGGCTGTCGGAGACGTGGCGAGACTATGCCAAGCAGGATTATGAGTTTGTCCAGGGCAAGCAGTGGACTGACAGCGACCTGAACAGCATGAGGAGAGCCAAGCGGCCCGCCATCACTATCAACCGCATCCGGCCTATCATCAATCTCCTCTGCGGCTATGCTGCCCAGAACGAGACGGAGCCGGATTTCCTCCCCCGCTCCGAGGAGGATGACCGGGTGAGCCGCGTGGCCAAGGGCATCACAAAATACGTTTTTGATAAATCAAAGTATCAAAAAGCAAAGAAAAAGGCCTTCCGCGACGCTATCACCTGCGGCGTCGGCTATTACTGGATAACTTATGCTTTTAACTACAAGAAGATGGATGGAACCATCAAGATAGAAAACGTCAGCCCATTTGATGTGTTTATCGACCCGGAAAGCGTGCAGGATGACCTTTCAGATGCCGCTTTTTGCGGCCGCTACACGTGGGAATCACCAGACAAGCTCTGCCTCATCTATCCGGAACACGCCGGCGAAATCCGCACCATGGTGCATGACTACGATGAGACCGAGCTGGAGACGGTGGAAACCACGCCGCTGTGGTACTCCAACGAGCTGAAAAAGCTCCGAGTTGTGCAGTACTGGTACAAGCAGTACGGCTCTAAAAAAGTATTCACGGCGGGCTCTGAAATCATCTCTGACCCCGCCTCTCCGGAGTATATGGCTCTTCTGGCCGCCGGAGCCCAGGCGCAGAACGTGCCGGATGAGCACATCCGATATGCGACCTTCTGCGGCGATGTGCTCCTGGAAGAAGGAGAAAGCCCCTACGACCACGGGAAATTTCCAGTCGTTGCCCAATACTGTTATAAATCCGGCTGGGAAAGCGACAAGGACGAGGGACTGGAACCCGCCGGCGTTGTTCGTGACCTGAAGGACCCGCAGAGAGAACTCAATAAGAACCGCTCTCAGCGGATGCACATTGTGAACAAGCAGGCCCTGGGCGTCAGGTATTGGCAGGGACAGGCCGATGCCAAGGTAAGGCGTGACATCAAAGAGCACTCGACCACGCCGGGGGCCAATATCTTCCTCCCACCGGGCCTTTCGTTTACCGATGGCCTGCCGGCATCGCAGGATATCGGCAACATCGAGCTTGAGCAGCAGTCCAGTAATGACTTCTACTCTATCTCCGGCGTGACGCCGGAATCTCTATCCGGCTCCGTGGGGCAGATGAGCGGTAAGGCCATCGACCTCAGACAGACTGTGACGACCGTGCAGACGGCGGAAATCTTCGACCATGTGAAGGATGCAGAGCTCCAGATCGTTCAGATTCTTTGGGGCGACAAGGGAGAGCCGGGACTTATCCCCCAGTTTTTTAACCATGAAAAGGCCCTCCGCATTCTGGGAGAGGACGGAAAGAAGGAATTCATTCAGGTTGAGCCGGGTATGGGGCAGGCCATGACGGTACAGCCGCAGCTTGACCCGATGACCGGCCAGCCGCTGATGGATGCTGACGGCGACCCAGTTGCCAAGGTACTCTATGATCTTTCCTGCTTTGATTTCGACATCGTGATTACTACGAGCTCCGCCAGCGCAACGGCCCGCCATGCTAATCTTTATCAGCTTCTGGACGCTAAAAAGGCAGGGGTAGACATCCCTATAGACATTATCCTGGACTTCATGGACTTCCCCGAAAAAGAGGCGGTCAAGAAACGGCTGCAGGAACAGGCCGAAGCGCCAAATGTTCCGGATGTCAAAGTCTCCGGCACGCTGGACCAGCTGCCGGCCGAAGCGCTTTCCCAGGCTCTGCAGTCTATAGGCGTGACAATCTCGCCGCAGCAGATCATGGCGGAAAGGATGGCGCTCAAAGGCAAGGCACCGGTTCCGTCCATCGCCGCGCCTCAGCAGATGCCGCAGGCTCCGCAGGGGATGCCTGCCGGACTGCCGCCTAACATTCCAATGAATCAGTAAGCACGATACGGGACACTCGACCTGGCTAATGTCGTTAAACCAGCCGCCCGTATCTTCGGCCTGAGCAATGCCGTGAAACCGCTACATTTGCGTCCGGCGAACGACGTTAAACCGCAATAGGAGGACATTTATGTTTGACAAAGACGAAGACAACCAGCAGATGACCAATGCAGCCGATTTCGGATTTACCGAAGACGACCTCAGGGGCTTTGTCCAGGAACCGAAGCAGGGGGATGCCTCTGTAGGGGAACCGAAGGCAGAACCTCAGCAGGCCGCCCCGCAGAACCCAGAACCGGCTGCAGACGATGAACCGAAGCCGCAGGCAGAACCACCGGCCCAACCGTCCGACGACCAGAACGTCGATAAACCTCAGGATGGTGCTGATGGCCATGGGGACCTGGGCAAGGCGCTGGCTGAAGAAAGAGCCCGCCGCAAGGCGATTGGCGATGAGCTGAACCAGCTCAAGTCTCAGCTCACACAGATGAGGCAGGCGCAGACGCAGGCACAGGCGCCGGCCGTCCCTCCGAAGACCAGGCAGGAGATTCTCGCCTATGCGAAACAGGAAGCGGCCCGCCGCATGAACCTGTCGCAGAAAGACATTGAAGATCTCATGTTTACTGAGCCCGCCAAGTACGAGGATTTCGTCCGTCAGCAGGGAGCCATTGCATGGGAGCAGGAAGAGCAGGTCAAGCATGCCATGCAGCTCAGACAGCAGAACGTGAATTTCGTCCAGGCCAATCTCGCCAACCTTCCGAACATCCAGGCGATTTATCAGAAGGGAAACGAGATGCTGAACGACATGAAGCGTGGTGAAGCCCGTGAAATTGATGAAGCCTACAGCCGTGTAGATAACGGCGTGGGCACGGAGAAAGATTTCAAGGTGCTCCTCTCCTTCCGAGACAAGATTATCGCGGCAATGCAGGGAGCTCCCGCCGCTGCAGGTGCTCCGGCGAATCCGGCTCCCGCTCCGCAGGCATCCAACCCGCTGACACAGGCGGCAGGACTGCCTAAAGCGGCGGCCCTTACCGGAGCCAATCCGGCGCAGCCCAAACTGTCTAATGAGGACATTCTCCGGGCTGTGCGTGAAGGCCATGAAAAGGACCTGCCCAAGGACATCCAGCGTGCTATTGATGAATACTGTGGTTAAACAAGAAAGGAAGTAAACTATCATGGCTAAAGAATTTGCAATACCTTCCGCCCTGGTGCCGAAGGTATGGGCGGCAAAAGTTTGGAGAGAAGGCAATAAAGCCTCCTATTTTGATAAATTCACCTCCACCGACGGCTCCAAGCCGATTCAGACCAATAAGGACCTGAAACGTGCGAAAGGCGACAAGGTGACTTTTGGCATCGCCATGAATCTCACCGGCGACGGCGTGACCGGCAACAATTCACTGGTGAATAACGAAGATACCCTCACCATGTACGATTTTTCCGTCACTACCGAACAGGTGAGAAACGCAGTGGCTCGTTATGTGGGCGATGACAATAAGTCTCCCTACGAAAACCTGCCGCTCATTAAATCTGCACTGGTGCAGTGGCTGGCTGACTGGAAGGATGATACCCTCATCGCCAAGCTGACCGCTTCCCCGACTACAGGCGAAGTGATGGGCACTGAAGCCTCCATCACTGCGGATAATAAGCTGACCTGCGCGATGATTTCCACAGCCAAGCGTAAAGCTATGCTGCACGCTCCAAAGGTGAAGCCGATTAAAATCGAAGGCCAGGATAAATACATCATGTTAATCGGGCCCTATGCGGCTCGTGACCTCAAGACCGACACCGCATGGCTGGAAGCGCAGGAACATGCAGGCATCCGCGGCTCCAATAACCCGATTTTCACTGGTGCCCTGGGCGAATACGACGGCGTAGTCCTCTACGAATACGAAAGAGTATCCACCACCAAGACCGGTGCCTCCAGCGCCAATGTGGTGCATAACCTTCTCCTGGGACAGCAGGCGGCCTGCTATGCGGTCACCCATGAACCGGATGCCATCAAACAGGTGGACGACTATGGCAACCGCGAGGGCAACGGCATTTCTTTCAATGCCGGCATTGAAAAAGTTGTTTTCAACGGCAATGACTACGGCGTAATCCAGGTTATGACCGGCGGCGCTGCAGACTGATTTTCATTAATTTCATATAGTTTCGACGTTCAGGGAGTGGCGATTCGCCTCTCCCTTTTCGTTTGAAACGAAATTGCAACGGAAGGAGGCGGGAACATGACCATCAAACAGTTAATCAACCGGGCCTACATGCAGGTGGGGGACACTTCCCACGTCAACTACACGCCTTTCCAGTTTCTTGAATACTACAACGAGGGCAACCAGCTCCTCTGTCATCTCATCACCAAGTACATGCCGGATGAGGCAGTGGATGATTCGTACAAGGAAATAGATGACGAGAGCGGATGGGACAATTTCGAGGAGACCATGCTTGTGCATTACATGGTTACCAGAATACTGAACCTGGATATGGCGGCCCTGCTGCAGGAATGGGAGAACTGGATAGCCGAAAAAGCCCGCTCTGAAGGAGGTTCCAATGTAGTGATAGCAAGGGGGTACTGGGATTATGACGGTGAACGAACTGATTACCACCATCAACCTTGATACGAATGAAATCCTGGATGATGAGGCGGAATATATCCCGTATATCAATACGGCAATTGATACGCTCTCTATGATTCTGGCGCCCATGCATGATTCCGAGGTGACTGCCTGCCGGGATGTAGCCAACAATGACGCAATTCCCACCAATTTCCTCCAGTTCATGCCTGTTTCCGGCTATCCCATCACAATGAAGAGCGGAACGTTCCAAACGTACGACGAAAAGACGGTGCCGGACGTGTACTATGCCATCAAGAAGCCGCACATTGCCAGAATGGACGATGCGGTGCTTTTTTCTGAGATGTACACTTTCGCCCTGGTGCAGATTGTCTCCTACCTGGTTAAAAAGAAATCCCTCATGATTGATTTCGCCAATGCGGATAATGCATTCATCCAGCAGCTGACGGAAGCCATCAAGGGCGCAAGGGCAAGGTGAGGACATGGCACAGGTATTCCAGACCGCCAGCACGCAGGGATTTCCCCTGGGCATCGACTGGAGCAAACCGGCCGAGGCGGTAGACATCAGGGCTCTGGTACAGGCCCATAACTGCGAGTATTCCGGCACTGACGGCGCTCTGCAGACGGTGCCGGGCATCCGCATCTTATATACTGCGGATAAAGACATCACATCCATCTACTACGACGTGAACAGAAAATGCTGGTATTTCACCAGTGATGGAAAGATGTACAAAACGGAGGACTGGAAGGGCTCCACGGAGCTGGGGGCTCTTACCGGAACGGACCGCCCGAGGTACTGCACTTTCGGCGGCGACGTACTTGTCGCTTCCGGCGGCAAGCTGCAGGCCATAAGCGGGGCAGGAGATACGCTTTCGACTGTTTCCGGCTCTCCGGATGCCTGCAATTTTGTGAGCTCCAATTCCGGTTCTGTGATAACGGCGTCCACTTCTGACCACCGGCTGCACTGGAGCGCCATCGGCGACTACACCAGCTGGACAAGTGACAGCAATAACAGTGCTTCGGCGCAGTACGTAGACGTGGGCTACAAAGACCAGGGCTGCATTATCTCGGTTTCCTTCTTGTCCAAGGCCATCATTGTCTACAAAGAGTACGGCAGGGCCTACCAGGTTGTGGGAAATCCGCATAGCGGCACGCTTGCCGTCTATCCGCTGTCTGAGACGGCGTACTGCTCCGGCTCTTCTGTTTCGCTGAATGACCATTCTTACTACATCGGAAATGCGGGGCTTATGTCCTTCATGCCGACGAATACCTACGCGAACATCCAGCCGGAAGAAACGGGGCTCGCTATCAACGCCCAGCTCATCCGCATCACGGACAAGACGGCCGCCATGTGGTACGTGCCCACAAGAAAGCAGATGTGGATTCTGCCGTCGGAGAAGTCGGAGTACATTTTCATCTACCACTACCTGCCGAGGTATGCCGACGGGCGAGGCGTGTTCACCACCCGGACGCTCTCCCATGCTCTCCACGACGTGGAGAACCTTGACCATGATGTGTACATTGCCTACGGCAATAAGATAGGCATCCTTGACGAGGCTATCGACACGGATGACGGGAAGCAGATAGAAACGGCAGTGACGTCGGGAAATCTGCTGGCGGAAAAGCTCTTTATCCTACTGATGAATTACACATTCGTTACGTCTAACAAGATAGCAGGCTACGGCACAGTGGAAATCTCCAACAAGAAGGCCAAGGCTCTGCAGTTAAAGGTTTCGGAAAAGAGGCTCTATGACGACACGGGGCCGCTTTATGATGCCAACACGGCGCTGGCGAATGAATCGTTTACGAAACTGCTTAAGATTGGCGGCGGGCCGAACCGGTCACTGCAGATTAAAATCTACATCGCCAAGGGCTCCGTGGCCATCCGGCAGTTTGATTACACCTATTCGGAGGTTTAACACTCATGAATTACGCAGAAACGTACCCCTTGAACGTAACGCCCCAGGGGGATTCTACCCGCTCTGCCGTGGAGAAGAACCGAAAGGAAATCCTCTACCTGGTGTCGGCGCTGAATGCCCAGCCAAGCGGGGCGGTCGGAGGAAGCCGCCAGCGGGTGCTGTCGGCGGCCATGCTGTCAGGGGCATGGAATTTCCTTTCCTCCGACGGCCTGGCGGTGATTATCAACGGTTCCGTGACGCCTGTCATTATGAGCTTCGCCGACGGCTGCGGGGAAAACGGCAATATTGATTATATCGGCGTGGTGCGGGACAAGATTTCCGCCTGGTCCCTGCCTGCCAATAACACGAGTTATCTTTACATCGAACGGTCTGACGCCGGAGCCTTGACCTACGGCTCCACTACTATTGCGCCGGTGGAGCAGGACAGCGCTCCTTCTGCAGGCTCCAATGATGCAGGGCTCTCATGGTTTTCCACTCTTGAATCCAAGATGTACGTTTGGACCGGCTCCGCATGGCAGCACAAAGTAAGGCTTTTCGTGGGCACTGCCAAAACGGACGGCTCCACGGTGAATAGCATTACTTACAAGGAATACCCTCAGCAGCTGGCACCTTCCCTCCAGCAGAAGCTGAAGGAAATCGAAGCAGAGGCCACGAAGAATGAAAACTGCATTTCAGCAATTAAAATCGGCGATGTGACGGTGACGGCCAACGGCCACCAGGACACCTTCACCATCACGGCGGAGGGGCTCATTGCTCTCTCTGCAGACTCGAATACAAGGACCATCAAGCTGTCCACACCTGACCTGTCCAAAGTGTATGCCCAAGCGAAATTGGACGCCCATCCGGTGGGTTCAATCTATGAATCCACCGATAGCACTTCCCCTGCTACCTTATTCGGCGGCACTTGGGAGGCGATGGATGCAGGCCGTGTGCTGGTGGCCCAGGGCAAAGCGGAGACAGGGACCACCTTCACTGCCGGGGATACCGGCGGCGAGGAAACGCACAAACTCACCACGAGTGAATTACCTGCTCATAGTCATCATTACAGCGGGACTACAAGCACTGACGGAGCCCATAATCACGTAATTTATGAAAACGACGTCCCGAGGGGCGGCGGTGATGCCATTGATGCCGAATCAGATTCATGGTCAGCAAATAATCATCCGCATAACACGAGCTGGAACGGCGCTCACAATCATACCTACAGCGGAGACACCGATAATACCGGCGGCGGGGCCAGCCACAATAACCTCCAGCCGTATGAAGTGGTGTATCGCTGGAAAAGAGTGGCCTAAGCGGTTCGTCTCCATCTGTAAACTACCTGATACGGTTGCATGATATTATGTGCCGCATCTCCGCCAGTATTGCTGATGGAAATTGAGTGCGTATGTTCTCCGGCCCAACTGGTTTGCCATGTTTCCACCGTTGGTGAGTCCGTCTTTCGAATGTGGTAGGCGCCGCCTGCAGACTGGCTCGTACTAATGGTCATTCCATGGCTGTGGCCGCCAGCGCTTCCCATTGTTGCACTGTGAGAATGGGCAGGCAATTCACTCGTGGTTATTCTCCCCAAAAGGAGCGAAATAATGAACATTGATATTTTCAACAGTATTTCCCAGACAGCTGCCAAGCTCTATGACCAATGGGCCATAAAGCTGGCAGCGTCGTGGATTATCGGCATTGAGCTCCATCTGGGGCTCTTTTCTATTTTCGCCATTCTGGTGATGCTTGACCTCTTCACCAGGTGGATCGCAATTTCCCACAAGCGCCTCATGGAAGCAGGAACCGCAGGGGACTTGTGCAGCTCAGTGAAAGGCATCCCCGAGGCACACCGAGAGGGGCTTATCTCGTCTAGTATCATGCGCCGCAACTTTGGGGAGAAGATGCTGACTTACCTTCTACTAGTCCTTGCGGCGGTGCTTGTGGATAACGGCCTTGAGCTGCTGGGAAAGGCATCCATGGCCACTACACTGGTGGTGACCTATCTTTCTATGACGGAGCTTTTAAGCATGGTGGAGAACCTTGATGAGGCGGGCGTTTCCGCCCTCCATCAGCTTTCTGAAATCTTGAGAGGACGGCGGGGAAGATGAAACTAGATTCACTGCATGACATGGTGAGGGACTACGCAAGGCGCACCGGCGAAAGGGTGAACCTTGACGGCTTTTTCTGGGATGATAAGAAGGGAGGATTCCATGACGGATACAACGAATATTTTAAATACTTCCCTCATGTGGGATTTGTCTTCTGGTCCATCGTGGAACATGCCGGAAAGCGGTATTTCTCTATTAACCAGACCTACGGGAAATTCCATGAGATGTGCCCTTACATGAGGGAGGTGATGCACCTGAACGGCCTCACGGAAATCATCACGAGGACCACCAGGCCGCCCAAGGTGCACGAGCGCCGGTGGGGCATGAAGCACCTGAAGGAACTTGACTACACCTTTCAGGGGCGCCGCTACCACGTCATGCTCAGTGATATCACCCATCTGAACTAATGAAAGGAGAAAAATCATGCTGAAATTTGATTTACAGCTTTTCGGAGGCGGGAAGAGATCCAAGGTTGTGAGCACCTCCGCCAAGGTGCCGGAGGCATCCAGCGAGGAAAAGCAGGCGCTTTCCAACGAAATGGACTGGCTCTCCAATGCCCTGGGCGTCTCCAAAAACCTCATGAACCTGGCGAACGGGCAGATTAACAACAACCAGGTGACGCCGGATTATAACGGCCTCCTACAGAGCGCCCTTTCCGGCACCCAGCAGGCAGGACAGACGGTTTCCGGCCTACTTCCGCAGGTGCAAAGCGGCGTGACCGGCGCCAATGATGCCAATAACGGCTACATCAACGGCATCGGAAAAGCCATGGAGACCTACCAGGAAGGGAACAAGTATCTGGATAGCGATTACCAGAAGGCTCAGGCAAACAATGCGGACACCATGAGCGGCCTTCTCTCCGGAGAGCTTCCTTCTGCCTACGCCCAGAACCGGCAGAAGGCTCTGCAGTCTGACCTGGATTCCACCATGGGAAGCACTCTTTCCTCCCTGTCTGACAGGGGAATCATCAATTCCTCTGTGGCAGGGCAGGCCATGAATGATATTTCCAAGAACGCCGCCAACTCCCTGGCATCCAGCTACACCAATGACATGAACACGGCGTCAGGCCTTGCAAATAATGCCTACAACAACCAGCTGAATGGCCTTAATGGCAGGGCGGGCCTTCTCTCCGGCCTCTACTCCGGCCAGCTTTCCGGCATCGGCCAGCAGGCAGGACTTACCGGAAACAACGTTTCCAACATCCTCAACGGAGCCAATGCCCAGGGAAGCCTGGCAGGCCAGCAGGCGAGCCTTGCCAATCAGCCGATTAATACGGCGGCAGCCGCCCAGAGTAACGCCGCATCTACTCCCCTCAACTACTTAAATTCGGCCGTGGGACTGCAGAGCCCGAACCTCAATCTCTATAACAGCATGAGCGGCCACCGGTACGCAGCCGCCACCCCGGGGCAGACCTACGTCCAACAGGGAAGCGGCGGATGGTTCGGAAACCTTCTGGGCACGGCGGCCAACGCTGCAGCAGCCTACTACGCCTGCTTCCCGGCAGGCACATTGGTGGCCACGGGGTATGAAGACGTGCCCATCGAAAAGATGAGGGAAGGGGACACCGTCGTTATCCAGGGCGGACACATGGCCCATGTAAAGAAAGTGCATGACATGGGCGACCAGGTGACCTACAACGTGGAGACGGTGCCAAGCATCGACGGCACAATCAGGAAGGTAACCACTACGGCCACCGAAGTGTTCCTCACGCCGGAAGGCAGAAAACCGCTCTCCGCATTGAAGGCAGGCATGAAGGTATGGACCGTGGACAGCTTCCGCAGACTGTCCCACGTGACAAAGAACAGGGCGGCTGAAAGGGTGTATGAACTGGAACTTGATGACGACAGCGCCCTCTTCTACGCTAACGGATTCGCTGTCGAACCGCTGACCGCCAAGGATAAGGCGGCCAACGTGAAGGCTGATGGAAAGGAGGAGAAATAACATGGCAGTTGCTTATATTCCTGCAGATAACATGGGTGTCTGGCAGTCTCTGGGAAATGCCCTGGGGACTTACCTGGGAAAGCGGGCTTCCGACATCCAGAAGACCCATGAGGCGAATGAATACGCTAATGCATGGTTCCCAAACCTTACCGGCTCCCAGCCCCAGGAGGCCAAGACCATGGCGGACTATCTTCCCCAGGATACAACGCCGACGCTTCCCCGCCTTTCCGGCGGCGGGCTTTTAGGAAATGCTTTCTCCGGAGTGCAGAGTGCCATGCCTTCCATCACGGCCAACGCCCAGCCCATTACCGGCACTACCACCAGCGGCGGCACGGTTCCCACCGGCATTCTTAGCGGCGTTTTCGGGAATGTCCAGAATGGCATTCAAAACGGCGCAGGAGCGTCGGCAGGAAACGGGGGTGCAAATATACCCCCTGCCCTTGCAAACGCCGCACAGAGCTATATGGCCCAGACCAATTTCAATTCTGCGTCCCAGGAGCAGGCGCCTTCTAACGGAGAACAGGGAGGAAACGATCTCCCCTCCGCCCCCGACCGGCAGGCCATCCGTCAGAAGAACATGGCAGACAACGGCGCCACCTACCGGGACCTCTACGTCTCCACTATGAAAGCCGGGTACTCCCCGGAAGAAGCGAGGGCCATGACACTGGACAGGGTGAAGCAGGATGAGGACAGCGCCTACAACGCCCAGCGCAACAAGTACGTTTCCAAGGTGTTGAACCCCATGAAAGAGCAGATTCTGAACGCCCTCGTCTTCACGAAGGACAATGACGGCAACACCGTGGTGGATACCTACCACTCTTCCAAGCTGCCGGGCCTCATTCCGGCCATCAACCGATACAACGAAATGGCGGCCAACGCAGGGGCCCAGGGGCTTGACCTGAACAGCCTGAACAGCATTTCGAAGCTGACCAAGCCGGATTACAAGTATATGCAGGGGAAGAACGGCCATATCGTGCGCATTAATGGGGATAGCGGATCCGTCTCCGACGCCGGAGATTTCTCTGATCCGCGAGACCAGTACATCAGAACGACTGCAGGATTCTGGGATGTGAAGAACAGAAAATTCATCACAGACCCCGCCACCATGAAGAAAATTGAGATTGACCAGCAAAGAGCCAACGCACAGGGCAGAGTGGCCGACTCCACCATTTCCATGAACCAGTACAGGATGACGAATCCTTCAGGAGGCGGCACCAGCGGCCTTACTTCCCAGCAGATTTCCACTCTCCGCCAGCTGCACATGAACTGGATGAAGGACAATCCTGACAAGGATGAATCTGACAGCCCATACTACTCTCCCCTCATGAGCGCGCTGCCTGCTATGGGCGGTGGCTCTTCTGGCGGCCAGCAGGACCCGGTGGACGCCAGAATCGATGCGCTCCGGCAGCAGGGGTGGTCCCCTGAAAAAATCATCGCAGGGTTGAAGGCTTCCGGCAATGACGCTTATGTTTCTCATGTGTGGTGAGGTGATTTAGATGAACTATGGAGAAACGGGATTCGATGACCTGGTGAACTATAGCCAGAACACAGGGAGCGACCTTTCCGGATCCGGCGATACCGGCTTCGATGACCTGGCGAACAATTCCCCGTCCCAGCAGGATGATTCCATCCTGGGCAAGCTGAAATCTTTCGGGCAGAAAGTCTATGACCAGGCCGACAGGACTACCACGAATATTGAAAACGCCCTCCCGAACTACATCGGGAAGGTGGAAAAGGCGGCCGACGCCTACGGGCAGGAGGTTTCCCAGGCGGCCACCCGTGCTTATGAGGCACGAGCCGGAGGGGAGGACATCAATGATGATGACCCGACAAGCGGTTATGAAGGGCAGAACTATGACACGGCCAAGGCAGGCCTTTATGACGCGGCCGTGGGCACTCCTGCCGGTTATGTGGCCATTACTCCCTTCGTGCCGGCGCCGGTACGCGGGGCGGCTGGCCTTCTGGCGGCGCCCACCATAGTGAACGGCACCATGAACGCCTATGACCAGAACGTGGCCAATGATGACGGCACGCCGGTGGTATCCACTGCCAAGCAGACGCTCCTGGACCCTGTCATCGACCCAATCAAAGAGGCGGTGACACAGCCCGGGAAGTACGTCCAGGGAATCGTGGACAACCCCCTCAACGTTTGGGACAAGGTTTTCCTGCCGGCTTCCATGGCAGAAGGCGCCGTCAAAGGCGGCGAGAAGCTGGTTCCGGACAGGGTAAAGGAAAAGGCAAAGGCCGGGATGGATAGCGCCGTGGACACCATGGACGCCCTGGGAAGAGACCTCCGGGGTGAGGATGTTTCCAGGGGAGGCTCCACAGGCTTTGACGACCTGGCGGGAAGCGGCGAGGGCGTGAAGGCCATGAGAAGTGACGTATACGACACCTTTGGTAACGTTGAACCGGCTTCCCGAGGCGGTTCGACAGGCTTTGACGACCTTTCCAGAGCGTCGAATGATAACGCCACATCCTATGACGATCCTCCTGCTGATGTTTCCGCTCCCGTGTTCAACGTGGCAGGCGATGCTGACTGGGCAGGCATGAATAACTCCACCAAGGCGGCGTCCAATGAGCTGGTGAGCCGCTGGAACCAGGCCCACCCGGAAGCGCCTGTCACCATGACAAGCGGCAAGCGTTCCGGAGACGGCACCTCCCACCACGATGCGGGCGAAGCCGTGGATTTCGTCTCCGACGCTTTCGAAGGCGAGGCAGGGCGGCCGATCCGTGATGAATTCGGACGCATGGCCAGCGACATGGGCCTCACTCCCTTCGATGAATACAACGGCAGCGGTAATGAGGCCTATGCCCGTGGCGAGAATTTCCACGTCACTGTCCCCAAGGACTGGCAGGGAAGCAGCCGCAGCGTGGCCGATATGGCGGATGATACGGGCTATGGATTCGATGACGGCATGAGGGACGCTTCCAACCTGGCTGATGATTCCGACGGCGGCATGTACGAAGAGACCGGAGACATGGCCACGGATGTATACAACCGCTACCAGCAGGACGGCCTCACGGACGCAGAAGCGGCAGGCATGACGGGAAACATTGCCCAGGAAAGCGATTTCAACACCGGCGCCGTATCTGGTGACGGCCACGGCACAAGGGCCCTCATCCAGTGGGACGGCGACCGCTACGCCCGATTTGAGAAGTGGTGCGAGGGCAATGGCCGAGACCCTTCTGACTGGCGGGCACAGGTGGACTACTCTGTGGAGGAAATGAAGACCACGGAGCCGGACGCCCTCCGCCGGATGCGCGAGAGGGGAGACGACCTCACGCCGGAGGAAGCGGCGCAGATTATCCGAGAGGACTATGAAAGGCCGGACCCTGCCCAGGCTAATGACGCCCGCCGCATGAGTGAAGCCAGAAGGGTGTACGACCAGGGCGGCAGTCGGCAGAATGCTCTCATGGATGACGGAGAGACTTCCCGCTCTTTTGGCGGCGAGGATGGCGTCATTGAGACCGGCGACAGGGGCGGGAACCTCAATTTCGACGAGCCTGCTCCTTCCGACAGAGCGCAGGCTATGAGGGACACATCCGAACGTACTTATGAAAAATCCTCACGAGCTGCCGAAGCATCTTCCGACAATAAAGCATTCCCCGATAAAAAACCGTCTAGGGCCCCGGGAATTGATGACCTTGATGGGATGAATGAAAAAGAAAAATTCGAACAGGCAAGAGCCGAGACGAAAGAGCTCAATGACGGAGTGGAGGACTATGCCGGGGACCGTGTGCGGGTACAGTTTGAGGGACAGAACAAGCTGGCAGCGGATAAGGCCGTGGATGCCTTTGAGTATGGATACAAATCTCCCAAGTCGATTTCTGAAAAGCGTGCCGCCGTTTCCAGAATGGTGAAAAACACCATCAAGGACCCGGACATGGCCATCAAGAACGAGCAGGAAGGAAAGACCTACGTCAAGACATTCTATGGGCAGGATTTCTCCGAAGTGACGGTCAAGGTAGGCACCGACGCAGAGGGTAACGGCCATATCGTCGTTACCCGCAAGGCTCCGGGGCGTTACAACAGGAATATTTTAAAGAATAGTGAACGCCCTACGCCGGATGAAATAGAAGAAATGAATAGAGCCAACATTCCTGAAGATGTTCGGCGTGAAGTGGATTCCAGAGATGTGCAGCGCATGGACACCATCCGCAGTATGCGGAATGACGTGGACTACACGGCCCATGAGGACAACGGCGTGCCGGTCACCCGCCAGGGCATCGTGGACTACGTGAACCGGCTTTTCAATGCCACCATCCGCACCGGCCGCCTGGAGAAGGGGGCAAGGGGCCAGTTTGATACGCTCTCCCACGTCATCCGCACCCAGAATTTCGCTGAGCCCCGTGTTATCGCCCATGAACTGGGCCATTTCCTGGACGAACGTTTCCAATTCTCCACGGCTCCTGCTTTTTCCAGCGAACTTCTCCATCTGGTGAAGGATAGATTCGAAAACGGCTATGACGACCTGGACGTTTCCGGGAAAATGGGGGAAGGCTTCGCCGAATTCTTCCATGACTATGTGACCGACAGGGCGCAGGCACGCAGGAACGCTCCGAAATTCTATGACTACTTCGAGAAACAGCTCCATCAGGACCACAAACTTACGGGGGCGGTGAACAAGCTGACCAAGGTAATGCACCAGTGGAACCACCAGGGCGCCGTGGCCAGGGTAAAGGGGCATATTTCATTTGCCTCCGATTCCACGGGATTCCAGGGGATGAAGAACATGCTGAAGGATGGCACCTTTGGAGAAGCCGGAAAGAAGGCATGGAGCCGCCTCTATACGGAAGGCGTGGATGAGCTCCATCCGCTGGCTGACGTGGTGGCGTCGGTGGAGAATAGAATCGGCAAGAAACTGCCATTCTCTTCCAACCCCTTCCTTAACGCCTGGGAGGCCAGAGGATGGGCAGGAAAGGCCATCACGCTGCTGCAGCATGGAGACCCGGAAAGGAACATACCTTCCCTGAAGAGCATTTTCCAGAAAGTGGGCAAGGACAAGCTGAAAGACTTCTCCGCCTACCTGGTGGCCCTCCGCGAAGAAGACATTTACGAATTCAACAGCAAGCTGCAGAAGGGGGAAGAAGGAGCCGCGCTGAAGGCGACTATGGACCACATTGATGCAGGCATGACCATCCTGGAGCTGGCGAAAAAGCATCCGGAATTCGTGGAGGCCGCAAAAGATCTTTACCGCTTCCAGCAGCATCTGATTGTTGAGCTGGTGAATGCGGGCATGCTCTCCGCCAAAGCTGCGGCGGACATGTGGAAGCGGTGGCCGCACTACGTCCCCTTCCAGCGCATTGTGGACGGCATCGATGCGCCAAGCGTAGGAGGGAAGAAGTTCGTGAACGTGGGGAACACCATCCAGAAGTTTAAAGGCTCCTCCCGTGACATCGTGGACCCGCTGGAAAGCGTCATTTCCAACACCTTCCGGGTGGTGAGCGCCATCGAGAGGAACAAGGTGGGCCAGTCTTTCGTGAAGCTTTCCCGGATGAAAGGCATGGGAGATCTCTGCGAAGAGGTCAGCGGCACGCCAAAGGCCACGGACAGTACTTTCTACGTGTGGGAAGGCGGGAAGAAAAAGACCTATGCCACCTCTCCGGAGCTGCTCTCCGCTCTCAAGATGACCAACAAGGAAGGAATGAGCATGCTGGTGAAGGTGCTCCGTGTTCCGGCGGGATGGCTCCGAAGCGGCGCCACGCTGTCCCCGGAATTCATTCTCAGGAACCCCGTACGTGATATGATTTCCGCTTCCCTCTATTCCAAGCATGGATTCATTCCTGTGTGGGATACAGTGCGGGGGCTTTCCCTCTATCTCAAGAAGGGAAAAGAGTACTGGGATTACATGAACAGCGGGGCGGCGCAGTCTGCCATGGTTTCCCTTGACCGTGACTATCTCCACGGCCAGATGAGGGACATTCTGAAGAAGAAAAGTGTGCTCTCCATGTGTGCCAATCCCATCGAAGCACTCCGGGCCCTCTCCGAAGCGACGGAAATGGCCACAAGGCTGGCAGAATTCGACCTTGCCAAGAAAGGCTATACAGGAATCGGAAACAGACTTTTCGGGAAGGATAGAAAACCGTTCTCCAACGTGGAGGCAGGAATTGAAGCCAGAGACGTAACACTGGACTTTGGCCGCCACGGAAAGAGCACCCAGAGCCTGAACCAGACCATCGCATTTTTCAATTCGGCTATTCAGGGCACTGACAAGATGATTAGAGAGTTCAAGGCGCACCCGGGACAGATGACCATGAAGACCTTTATGGGCATTACAGTGCCCTCTCTGGTGCTGTGGTATCTCAACAAAGACGACCCACGCTATCAGGAGCTCCCGCAGTGGCAGAAGGATATTTTCTGGGTGATTCCAGGGAAAGACACGCTGTATAAAATCCCGAAGCCCTTTGAACTGGGGATTCTTTTCGGCACTGTGCCGGAAAGAATGATGCAGTACATGTACGACAAGGAGAAGGGGAGAAACGGCCCGGGATTCAAAGGACTGGGCGGCTCAATCTGGAGCAATCTGGCGCCGAGCTTCATCCCTACGGGGCTTCTCCCGGCCATTGAGTGGATTTCAAATTATTCATTCTTCATGGGACGCAACATTGTTCCCCTTTCCCAGTCCAAACTTCCGGACCGCCAGCAGTATGGCCCATATACTTCTTACCTGGCCCGCAAGGTGGGGAATGCCTTCAACCTGTCTCCAAGGAAGATAGACAATACCATCCAGGATGTTGGCGGTAATCTGGCGGCCCTGGGGAACAGCCTTATTGACCAGGCGGCAGGACTTTCCGAAACACGCCCAGCCAAGAGGGCCAGTGAGATGCCCGGCGTGAGGGGCTTCACGGCTACGCCCTATGCTTCTTCAGACAGTGTGCAGCGGCTTCGGGACGATTTCAGCCAGCAGGAAAAGCTGTACAACGAGTTCAAGATGACGAAGAAGAAGCCAGAAGGGTACGACGGCGCCAAGTACATGAAATACAAATCCTCCATGGATGCCATGAACAACACTTACCGCGCGGAAAGAAAGGTTATGGAATCTAAACGGCTCAACAGCGCCCAGAAACGGGAGCGGATTGACCGCATCAAGATGCAGCAGACGAACATTGCGAGAAGGGCCCTGGGCCTTTCCAAAGTTTCCAATGAATAGGAGGAAGAACAATGAAGGGTGTAGACGTTTCTTATGCTAACGGCCATGTGAATTGGTCAGATGTGGCAGCGGCAGGCTTTGAGTTCGCCATGGTGCGGCTGGGCTATGGCCATGGCCATATGGACGAAAATTTCTACGAGAACATCAACGGGGCCATTGCGGCAGGCCTGAAAGTCGGGGTATATTTCTACTCCTACGCCCTCACCCAGGAAGATGCGGACTATGAGGCCGATTTTCTGGTGCAGGCCCTGCAGGACTGCGGCCTTACGGCAGAGAAGCTCCCCATGGGGGTTTGGATTGATGAAGAGGATGCTGACGGCTGGCGCCGTAACCATGGCCTTGATGTGTACGCAGACCATCAGTTAGTGACCAACATGGCCACGGCCACAGTCAATCGTCTGTGGGATGCAGGGTTCATGCCGGCAGGCGTGTACATGAACTGCGACTGGGCAGAGCGTGTCATTGACATGGACCAGACCGGAGGCGCCGGCCTTTGGCTTGCCCAGCCGGGGGCGTCCTATCCGGACCATGACTGCATGCTGTGGCAGTACACTTTCACGGAAAACATCAATGGCCACGAGTTCGATGCCAACATGGTGATGGGAGGTTTTGACAATGTTTAAGCTAATTGGCGACAGCATCAACATCACTAGAGGAGATACTGGCATGCTCCAGCTGGAACCCGCCCTTGACGGGAAACCCATGGACAAAGGCACCTATACGGCGGTGCTCTCCGTGAAGGCCGACATGGATGATGAGGCCTACCTTCTGCAGAAACAGGCTGATGATAACGGCCGCTTCTTCTTCAGCCATGATGACACGAAGGACATCCCCGAAGGGACCTACGTTTATGACATTGAAATCCGGAGCGGCGAGCAGGTGTGCACCATCGGGCCGGCCAAGTTCAACGTAAAGGGAGACGTGACACGGGATGACTGAGAAAACATTCACTGCGGCCACCATGAAGGTGAAACTGACATCTAAGCAGGCACTTTCCGCCAAGCTGACGGCAGATGCACTGATGACCGGGAAAGTTTCCCTCATATTCAAGGGCGATAAAGGGGACAAGGGAGACAAGGGAGACACCGGCGAAACCATCGCCTCCGCTTACTGCAACCCCGACGGCACCATGGTGCTCACCATGGATTCCGGGCGGCGTGTGGCCACAAACCTCCATCCGCTGACCGACAGCATGGGTTATGCGGATAGTGCCAAAGAGAGCGCTGCCGCGGCGGCAGCTTCCCAGCAGGCAGCATCCGGAAGTGAAAGCGCGGCGGCATCCAGCGCCTCCGCCTCCGCCGCCTCCGCTTCGGCGGCCAAGACGAGCGAGACCAATGCCAAGGCTTCGGAAACTAATGCTTCATCTAGCAAGAGCGCCGCCGCATCATCTGCCAGCGCGGCGGCGTCCTCCGCATCCGCGGCGGCCTCTTCCCAGAGTGCGGCGAAAACCAGTGAGACAAACGCCAAAACCAGCGAAAACAACGCGGCCAAGTCGGCCAGCTCCGCGGCGGCATCTGCAAGGACACAACAGGCGGATTGGAGCGAAACCGACAACACTCTGCAGAGCTATATCAAAGGGAAACCCACGAATCTGCTGACCACAAACACCACGCAGACCATTACAGCGGATAAGACATTCACCGGAGCGGTAACCATGGCCACGGTCAACGCCACATCTCTCACCGTCACGGGCTCCACGTCCGTCCCCACTGCTAATGCCGATAACAACTCCAATACCGTGGCGAATACGGCCTTTGTGAAAACGGCCATTGCCAATCTCGTGAATGGCGCGCCTTCCCAGCTTGACACGTTGCAGGAACTCTCTGCGGCACTGGGCAATGACGCCAACTTCTCTGCCACCGTGGCAAAGCAAATCGGCGATAAAGTCAGCAAGAGCGGCGATACCATCACAGGGCCCATTCTCTACGAAAAGACGCCGAACGATGATTCAGAGCTCCCGAACAAGGCGTATGTGGATGCCGCTATCAAGTCGTCGGTGGATGCGGCGGTTGAAGCGGCGGTAACAAGCGTCACGAAAACGCTATCGGACAACATGCACGCCCAGTACCCTGTGGGTAGTTATATCTACTCCGACAAAGCAGATAACCCCGCCACCTACCTGCCTTACATGAGTGACACAACATGGGTGCAGACGGCGGCGGGGCGTGTGCTCATCGGTGCGGGTACTGCGGATAGCGGGACCGTCTATAACGCCGGGGACACCGGGGGCGAAGAAAAGCACAAACTCTCCGTTGATGAAATCCCATTACCATACGCAATAAAAACCGCCGACGATTGGCATCCTGTTTGGGCTACAGATCCAAATGTTGGCTCTGTAGGGGTAAATAAACATCAACCAATTGTACAGCAGGCATTTTCGCTTTTATCTCCGTATAAAGCTGTACATATATGGATTAGAGTCGCATAACCGTTGAGGAGTTGGCGGCCCATAGTCATACCCTCTTTGCAGGATTTGGCTCAACATCCGCCACAGAAAATGACAATCCTATGACAAACAGGAATAGTGTTTGGAGCAATCGGCAAACCACATCTGTAGGGGGAAATATGCCCCACAACAACATGGAGCCATATAAGGTGGTTTACATTTTTAGAAGGTCCGCTTAAAGATAAAAATGACATGATACGGCTGCATGTTATTGTGTGGTTGGTCTTTGCCTATATAGCTATAATCATTTGGGTAAAAATCAGTGTATTTGTTCGTTGGGGAACTTGTAAGACATATACCCCATGGTGCCACTCCTGATGCTTTATTTTCGTCAAAAGTAAAGTCGTATCTTGGGGAAAACCTAGCCAATTCCTCAACGGTTATGCCGTTCTGCAGAAAATGTACACCACTTTATACGGCGGTCTATTTTCATGGGGAGTATTTTTACCAAAAGACAAGCTTAGTGTAGTTCCAAAACAATTTTCTGATGCGATCGACGGGAATTTTGTGGTTGTCTGTGTGTAAGAAAGACACCCGCTTTGGTTTTTGTAGTTTCCCCAGCTCACAAGCGTGCTAACACTACCTGTTACTTCAGGCAGTTCATCAACGGTCAAAAGTCAAGAGGGGTATGTTGGCAAAAGTTGGCAAAAGAGTACAAATTTTGTACTCTTTTGTCACATGTCACTCACAAGTCAAGCACATGAGGATTCCCATAGCGTCTGCGCCATCCCGCTTTCCGTTCCAACGGTTAAGCACAAGTCAATCACACTTTGTTGATGGCCTTTTTCAAATCCGCCAAGGTTTTATGGGTGTAAACGCCTTTCGTCACTCCCGTGCGGGCGTGTCCGAGTATCATCTTGACGGCCGTCTCATTGGCCCCTGCCCTGTCTAGCATTGTGGCCAGCGTGTGGCGGCACTCATGGGGCGTGTGGTGCATGTTCAGCTCTTTTATGGCGTGGTCAAAGAGGCGGCGGAAGGATTCGTAGTTGTCACAGGGGCAGATTTTTCCTCCCGCTTTCCGCTCTGCCAAGATGGGCAGGATTTTCTTGTGGATGGGGATTTTCCGAATCCCCGCCAGCGTCTTGCTTTTCTTCACGTTGATGTACTGCTGGCGAAGGTTCACATCACCGGCGGCGAGGGAAATGTACTCTCCCGCCCTCATTCCCGTGTAAATCAGAATCAGCACGTCTTTCACGCCTTTCACTGTATCGACAGATTTCCACAGCTTTCCTATCTGGCGGGCGGTGAATGGCCTTTTGATGTAAACAGGAACGTGCTTCGGAAGCTCCAGAAAACGGCTGAGGTCCGTTTCCACAATTCCGTTCTTCATGGCGTACTGAAAGAGCTGGCTCAAGAGCACACGGCATTTCTTTTTCGTGCAGTATCCCCCCGCCTCTATCGAATCAAGGGCAGACTGAATCTGCTGATAGGTCAGACGGGCGAATGGCAAAGAGTGGAGGGGAGAAAGATGTTTATAGCTGATTTCATAGGCAGAGCGGGAAGAGGCTCCGATGGCTTCAAAGTGGCGGCGGCTCCATGCATGGTAGAGCGCAGAGAATGTGATTTCTTTTCCCGGCGTCATGCGGTTCACGCTGACGAGGAAGGCGAAAGCCTCTTCTCTGTTGGCAAAGTAGCCAAGCGGGCGCTGGCGGCCGTCTATCGTCTTTTTGACAACCCACGGCCGCCGCCGGTTCCCCGTGAGCTTGTACACCGTTCCATATCCATTGGGAAGTTTCATTTCATCCAATTTCCTTTCTATTCTTGAATGCAGGAGGCTAAAGTATGCCTGATTTCAAATTATCCGATGCGGCCAAGAGCTGGATTATTCCCATCCTCCTCACGGCTTTTCTGGTTTCGCTCTACTTTACCGGGCGATACTTTTATGAAAAATACCAGGATGAAAAGCCGAAGGTCATGACCACGGAGGAAGTACATGATCCGGACAAAGTGGTCAAAGAGATCCACGTCACAACTCCGGCTGCACAGACCATCGTGAGGGAGATAGAACGCAGCGGCTCAACCACTCCGCAGATTTCCTACTACGTCACTGCCCCAACTGTGGAGAAAGGGTCCGAGACGGTGGCGAAGCAGATTGAGGAGAAATCTTCGGAGGCTCCCGCCGGCGTGCTGCAGAATTCTGACCGGACCATCGTCACACCGAATGAGGAGAAGCAGAAGGTGGATGTTTATAAAATCAATCTCCGGAAGGCCCATAAGGTAAAAGCGGGGATGACGTACCTGGATAACCACGCCTATCTCTCTACAGGCTACCAGGCGGGAAAGTGGGAAGGGCTGATTCACTTTGACACTCGGACGCTAGAGCCTAAAGGTGGGACTATCACCTACACTGTGCTTGAGTGGTAATTGATTGCCACAATTAGACACTTTAGGAAACCATAGGAGAAATAGGAAAAGCCGCCTCCTCTATCAAGGGGAAGCGGCTCTTTTCTTTTGACGGCAAAAATACGGCAAAAATTTCATCCCATTTCAGCCTATTTCAGCGGATTATGAAATTATGTCCATGATTGAAAATTCCCGATAGATACTGATTCAACGGTTTTCAGCCTATTCTACTCGCACATACCAATGATTTATTATATAATAGAATAGTATGGTTAACTTGATGGTTGACTCGTTTTGCTTAGGAGGACAATAGGATTGGCTACGGAAAAAAGAAATTATAAAAGAGTAATGCTTAAATTATCTGGTGAATCTCTCGCCAATGACAAAGGTTTTGGTATTGATCCGGAAGTAGTTTATCGTTTAGCTGGTGAAATTAAAGAAGCATGCGAAACAGGAATCGAGGTTGCTGTAGTAGTCGGCGGCGGTAATATCTGGCGCGGACTGAAAGGCAGCCAGGGCGGCATGGACAGAGCATCAGCTGATTACATGGGCATGCTTGCTACCGTTATCAACTCAGTGGCTCTTCAGGATGCTCTTGAAAAGCTTGGCGTCAGCACCCGCGTACAGACCGCCATTGAAATGAGACAGATTGCTGAACCGTATATCCGCAGAAAAGCTATCCGTCATCTGGAAAAGGGAAGAGTTGTTATCTTCGGTGCAGGTACCGGCAACCCGTACTTCACAACAGATACGACAGCAGCACTCCGCAGTGCAGAAATCGAAGCAGATGTTATGCTCATGGCTAAGAAGCAGACCGACGGCGTATATGATGCAGATCCGAAATTCCATCCGGAAGCAAAGATGTTCACGCATCTCACCTATAATGATGTTTTGCAGAAACAGCTGGCTGTTATGGATAACACAGCCATCACTCTGTGCATGAACAATTCTATACCGATCGTTGTATTCAATATTGATGTACCAGGAAATATAGTCAAAGCATGCAAGGGTGAAACCTTGGGCACTTTAATTGAGGGGGAATAATTACTATGTATGAACAGGAAATGAATCAGCTTTCCGAAAAGATGGACAAGTCCATTACTGCATTGAAAAACGAATTTACAACAATCCGTACCGGCCAGGCTAATGCCAGCCTCCTCGACAGGGTTTTCGTGGAATATTATGGCAGCCGCACACCGGTTACACAGGTTGCATCTGTGACTGTTCCGGAAGCAAGACTCCTCGTAGTGCAGCCTTGGGATAAAACTTTGCTGAAAGATATTGAAAAAGCAATCCTTCAGTCCGATCTCGGGCTGGTTCCCATGAATGATGGCAATCTGATCCGCATGGCCATCCCGCAGCTGACAGAAGAACGCCGCAAAGAACTGGTCAAGATCGTTAATAAAAAATCTGAAGAAGCTAAAGTTGCAATCCGCAATATCAGACGTGACGGCAATGATTTCCTGAAGAAGGAAGAAAAGAACAGTGATGTTTCCAAGGATGTCATTAAGGGAATGGAAGAAAAAGTCCAGAAATTGACTGACAATAAGATCAAGGAACTGGAAACCGTTACAGAAAAGAAAATCAAGGAAATCATGTCTGTTTAATTAGCATTCCATTGATTAAAAACCAAATAAAACAGATTCTAAGGAAATCGTATCTTCATGGTACGATTTCTTTAACTGATATGGATTTTTAGCGGGCGCGGCAGGAAAGCTTCATTTACAAATCATGAAGCATCAGTACTGCCGCAGTGCTAAAGTCTGATTACAGCTTTATTGATAAGGAGTTATTGTATGAGTGAAAAAAAGTCATTTCCAGAACACGTTGCGATTATTTTGGATGGAAATGGACGCTGGGCCCAGAAAAGAGGACGGGAGAGAACCTATGGACATCAGATTGGCGCTGCCAATGTGAAGAGGATTGTCCGTTCTGCTGGAAATATGGGAATAAAAATACTCACTCTTTATGCTTTTTCGACAGAAAACTGGAAACGGCCTTCTATCGAGGTCCGGTTTCTCATGAAACTTTTTAAAAACTATCTGATCAGCCAGCTGCGCGAATTGATTGATGATAATGTACAGGTTCACATTGTAGGAGATACCAGCGTGCTTTCGGATTCTTTGAGAAGGGAAATTGAAGAATGCGAGAAAGATACGGCCAAAAATGATGGTTTGATACTGAATGTGGCCATCAATTATGGCGGCAGGATGGAAATTGTCCATGCTGTCAAATCAATAGCCGAAAAGGTAAGAAATGGGGAACTTCTTCCTGAACAAATTACGGAGGAAGATGTTTCCAGTGCGTTATACCCTTCTGATCAAATGGATGTCGATCTTCTCATCAGAACGGGAGGAGAGTATAGAATATCGAACTTCCTTCTTTGGCAGGCTTCCTACAGCGAGCTTTATTTCACACCTGTTTTATGGCCTGATTTCACTGAGGAAGAGCTTAAGAAAGCTGTTGACTGGTTTGAAGGTAGAGATCGCCGCTTTGGCGGGCTGACGGAGGAAACCTGATGAAAGTAAGGGTTATTACTGCAGTTATCGGGATTATTGCTGTATTATTGCTTGTTTGGTTGGGAGGAGTGTTCTTCTCAGGCGCAGTTCTGGCTGTTGCCCTTCTTGCCGTACATGAATACAATAAGATGCTGAAAAATATCAATGTTCATGTGGTGGTACCTCTGATTGCAGCCGCACAGCTGGTTCTGATCGGGGCTGCGTCTTTTGGATCACTGAAGGTCTTTCTCGGAATGATTCCGCTTTGCCTGGTTCTTTTGCTCTGTCCTATCCTGAAGCTCAACCAGGATAAAATGACATCATTGATTTATACAGTATTTGGATCATTTTATTTTGGGATAGGCTTTGGCGCGCTCATTCTGCTGCGCCGCAATGCTGATCTGATTACGCAGTCTTCTTTATGGATGGAACCGGGAATTTTTCTTGTCATGTTTGCTCTTGTTGATACATGGGCAAGCGACTCTTTTGCTTATCTCGTCGGCCGCCGCTTTGGCAGGCATAAAATGGCACCGCATATCAGCCCGAATAAAACAGTGGAAGGACTTTTGGGCGGAGTTGCCGGATGTATCATCCTGGGGACTATTGTTGCATGGGCCTTTGGGTACAATGTTTTCTACGGGTTTATCATGTCATTGATGGCTTCAGTCATGGCACCGATAGGAGATTTGTTTGAATCCTACATGAAAAGAGCTTGTGACGTTAAGGATTCGGGACAGATTCTGCCGGGGCATGGTGGTATGATGGATCGTTTCGACAGTATTCTTTTTGTAGCCCCCGTATTTGTCTCCACATTAATACTCTTTGCTCATTAAAATGAATTTCTAAATAAGGGAGACCGTATGAAGGAAATAGCAATCTTAGGAAGTACAGGTTCTATTGGAACACAGGCACTTGAAGTGATCAGACTCCATCCGGACCTTTTCCATGCACAGGTTTTGGCTGCGCATGTCAATGTTGAGCTGCTTCTAAAGCAGGCACATGAATTCAACCCTTCTGCTATTGTAATAACAGATAAGGACGCAGGAGAAAAATTCAAATCATCATATAATGGCAGCGCTGAAGTCTATATCGGCGATGGGACGCTGGAAAAAGCCGCCGTACGCGATGACGTCGACATAGTCCTTGTTTCAGTCGTCGGTATCAATGGCCTTCTTCCGACTCTGGAAGCAATCCGTGCGGGTAAAGAAATTGCCTTAGCCAATAAGGAAACTTTAGTGGCCGGAGGCGCGCTGGTCATAGAAGAAGCGAAAAAGCACCATACATTGATCAGACCTGTTGACAGTGAACATAGTGCTATATTCCAGTGCCTCCTCGGACAGGACATAAAAAAGATTCATAAGCTCATATTGACATCTTCCGGGGGTCCTTTCCTGGGAAAGACCAGAGAGGATCTGGAAAATGTATCGCTGTCTGATGCATTAAAACATCCTACCTGGCATATGGGCCAGAAGGTTACGCTTGATTCAGCCACTATGTTTAACAAAGGGCTGGAAGTGATAGAGGCTCATTGGCTTTTTGGTGTTGATTATGACGATATCGATGTTGTCATTCAACCGCAAAGCATCATTCATTCGATGGTAGAGTATATCGACGGATCGATTATCGCGCAGATGGGAAATCCGGATATGAGACTTCCTATCCAGTTCGCATTTACGTATCCGAAACGAATGGAAACACCTTCCCATGAATTCATGGATTGGAAGAAATTATCTGCCATCAAAATTTTGCAGCCTGATTATAAGGTGTTCAGATCACTTAAGCTGGCCTATCAGGCTGGCAAGGCAGGCGGTGATATGACCACTGTCTTCAATGCAGCCAATGAAGAAGCAATCAAAGCCTTTATCAGAAGTGAAATAAAATTCCTTTCTATTTTCGACGTTGTAGAAGAAGTTCTGGACAATTGGGATGTTCATGATATTCATTCCATTGAAGATGTAATAAGCGCAGACAAAAATGCACGAATCGCCTCCGCATCTGCCATCCAGAGGTTCAAATGCTGATTCACTATATTCTTGCGCCTATCTTTGCACTGACTGTCGTTATTCTTTGCCATGAATTTGGCCATTTTATCTTGGCCAAGTGGACGGGAATGCAGGTGGACGAATTTTCGGTGGGAATGGGACCGCGTATTGCTAAGATAAAATGGCATGACACGGTATATTCTCTTAGAGCGATTCCTATCGGAGGCTTCAACCGCATAGCCGGAATGAATGATGATAATCAGGGAAATCCCAAATCATTTTCGAGCAAATCAGTTTGGGCCAGGTCAGCGGTTGTTCTGGCAGGCGCTTCATTCAACGTTTTACTGGCATTTTTCATTTTTGCCGGTGTTATTTTTGTCTCCGGATATAGTACCGTATCCAGCAGTCCTGTTATTGGAAATGTGATTTCCGGCATGCCTGCTGAGCAGGCAGGACTGCAGGCAGGGGACAGAATCATATCTGTAAATGGAAATCCTGTAGAAGCGTGGACAGATGTAAGCCGTTCGACTTCGGATTTAGGAGAAGGAGAAGCGGCCCGTGTCATTGTTTCAAGAGCGGGCAAATCTGAAGAATATGATATAATGCTACAGAGAAGTGATGACGGAAGACTTCTGCTTGGAATTGCTCCGTCCATTGAAAAGCATACGGCCTCGTTGTCAGATGCAGTATCCATGGCTTCAAAGTACTGCATCAATGTCTTGAAAATGACCGGTCAGGGGATTTATGCAATGATCGGCGGCAGTACGGAAGGCATTGCAGGGCCGATTGGCATTGCAAAAATGTCCGGCGCGGCTGCCAGTGCAGGTTTCGGTGCACTTCTCCTGTTTACAGCGGTTTTAAGTTTGAATATAGGATTGCTGAATCTTCTGCCTATACCGATCCTGGATGGGGGACTGTTTGTCCAGATCCTTGCAGAATCGGTCATCGGACACAAAGTGTCACAAAAGACCGGCTACTATATCCAGACGCTGGGACTATCCATAATATTGATGATATTTATTTTCGCGTTGGCGAATGATGTTTCAAATTTTTAAACGAATCAGGTGATTAAATGACCCATGAAAATACTCGGCAGGTAAAAGTGGGAAACGTGCTTATCGGCGGCGGCGCTCCTGTTGCCATTCAGTCTATGAGCACATTCAATCCTGTAAATACTGAATATGCCGCAGCGCAGATCAATGCCCTGCATGAAGCAGGCGCTGATATTGTCCGGGTGGCAGTTCCGGATAAAAAAGCGGCTGAAGCTTTAAAAGCTCTTAGAGAGAAAGTTTCTGTACCTCTTGTTGCAGATATCCATTTTGATTACAGGCTTGCCATTACGGCAATGGAATCCGGCATTGATGCGCTGAGAATCAATCCCGGAAATATAGGAAAAATGGAAAATGTCATAAAGGTAGTCGATATGGCAAAGAAGGTCCATATTCCTATCCGTGTCGGCATCAATGCAGGGTCCCTTCCGGAAAAGATACTCGACGAATTCGGCGGGCATCCAACCGCAGAAGGCATGGTAGAAGGCGCATTGACACATGTACGTATCCTTGAGCAGGAAGGTTTCAGGGATATCGTCATTTCTGTGAAATCCAGCGATGTTCCGATGATGGTCAAAGCGAACAGGATACTGGCAGATAAGGTAGAATATCCGCTTCATTTAGGCGTCACAGAAGCAGGGACACTTTATCGCGGCACGGTCAAATCCGCAATCGGTATCGGTTCGCTTCTTCTGGACGGCATTGGAGACACCGTACGCATATCTTTGACAGATGATCCGCTGAAAGAAGTAAGAGCTGCCAAAGAAATATTGAGCTCTGTCGGAATCCAGCAGTACGGGCCGGTTCTCATTTCCTGCCCGACTTGCGGCCGTACACAGGTCAATTTGATCGATATGGCCAAAGAAGTGGAAGAAAAGATCAAAAGATTCAAAAAACCTATTAAAGTCGCAGTCATGGGATGTGCCGTCAACGGCCCGGGAGAAGCAAGAGAAGCTGATTTCGGAATTGCAGGCGGCGTAGGAAGTGGCCTGGTATTTAGAAAAGGCAAGGTCATCAGAAGCGTACCGGAAAATGAATTGATTGATGCGCTTATGGAAGAAATTGAAAAATTTGAAACCGAAGGGGAAAATTAAATGTTAGCATCTAAACTGTACAGTCCTACATTAAGAGAATTACCATCTGACGCCGTAGTTATGAGCCATAAGTACATGCTTAAGGCAGGTATGATGAGAAAAATCGCAAACGGCACTTATGCTTATCTGCCGCTGGCATTCCGCTCAATCCAGAAGATTGAAAACATCATCCGTACCGAAATCAATAAAACCGGTGCGCAGGAAATCTTAATGCCCATTATTCAGCCGGCAGAAATCTGGCAGGCTACAGGACGCTGGAATGTTTATGGCGAAGAGATGTTCAAATTGAAAGACCGTCATGGACGCGATTACTGTCTTGCTCCGACACATGAAGAAATGGTTACCACACTGATCCAGATGGATACCAACTCTTACAAAAAGCTTCCGGTATCCGTTTACCAGATTCAGAATAAGTACAGAGATGAAAAACGTCCCCGTTTCGGTCTTATGAGAAGCCGCGAATTCATTATGAAGGACGGCTATACATTTGATGCCGATGAGGAAGGCATGAATAAGCAGTATGAGCTGATGTATGATGCTTATACCAGAATCTTCACACGCTGCGGACTGAAATTCCGTCCGGTTATTGCAGATTCCGGTGCAATCGGCGGCAATGCATCCCATGAATTTGAAGTTCTGGCAGATTCCGGCGAAGCAGATATTGTTTACTGCAAAGATTGTGATTTTGCAGCCAATATCGAAGCCGTCAAGCCTAATACATTAACATCGGACGTCAAAAATGACAAAGAAAAAGAAATCGTTCAGACTCCAGGCCAGCATACAATTGAAAAGGTATGCAATTACCTCCATCTGCCTGTGAAATCTTCCGTAAAAGCAGTTGTTTATAAACTGGATGACACAGTAGTTCTCGCTATGGTAAGAGGAGATCATGAAGTCAACGAAGTACGCCTGCAGAGCATTTATAATGCGATCAATGTAGACATGGCATCTGATGAAGACCTCAAGGCATGCGGACTGACTGCCGGATACATCAGCCCGATTGGTTTAAAAACCTCTGAGCACTTTGATATTATCTGCGATGCTTCCGTTATGGAAATGCAGGATGCATGCTGCGGCGCAAATGTTAAAGATGAACATTACATTCATGTCAATCCAGCTAGAGACTTTGGCAATGTGAAGGTGGATACGATCCGTCAGATTGATGCAGGTGATGTCTGCCCGCACTGCGGAGGAAAGATCGTACCGACCAAGGGCATTGAAGTAGGCCAGGTTTTCAAGCTTGGAACAAAGTACAGTGAAAAACTGGATGCGACATTCCTTGACAACAACGGCAAGTCCCGCCCCATGTTCATGGGATGCTATGGCATTGGCGTAACACGTACGGTTGCAGCTTCTATTGAGCAAAACCATGATGAAAATGGTATAATCTGGCCAGTAGCCATTGCTCCTTACGAAGTGGTTATCGTACCTGCCAATAACAAGTCAGAAGACGTAATGAAGGCTGCTGAAGGCCTCTATAATGCACTTGAAAGCAGTCAGGATGAAATCGTATTTGATGACAGGGCAGAAAGAGCCGGAATCAAATTCAAGGATGCGGATCTGATCGGATACCCGCTGCGCGTCACTATCGGAAAGAAGTGGCAGGAATCCGGATGCGTAGAAATCAAGCTCCGCCGTACTGGTGAAGTATTTGAAGTTCCGTATGAAAACTGCGCAGAAAAAGTAGAAGAACTGCTTAATTACCTGCGTGAAAATAATCTGTAAGCATTGAACTGCCCGAGCAGAGGAGGGGATTTTATGGATTTAAATGAGTCAGAACTTAATGATCTGAGGAATAATATTCGTGAAATTGATAAGGATCTGGTCAGCTTATTTGAAAAAAGACTTACCCTCTCAAAGGCAGTAGCAGCTTATAAGCTGAAAGCAGAGAAGCCGATTTTCGATGAAGCACGGGAAGAAAAAAATATAAGGGAAGTTTCAGAATTGCTTCAACATGTATCGGAAAAGCAGAATTTTATCAGATGGTACACGTTGTTGATGGATATCAGTAAAGATATACAGAAAAAGTTGATTCTAGGAGAGAAAGATGACTGAAGAGATTCAGGGGATTGTAAAAAAGACAATTTTTTCCAGTAAGGACGGCCGTTTTTGTGTTTTTCTGATTGAAGAAAAAGAAAGCGGCAAGACTGTTACTGTCTCTTTAAATTCTGAATTACCCTATATCGGTCAACATGTATTGCTGCGGGGGTGCTGGTTCAAGCACCCCCGTTTTGGGTTGCAGTTCAAAGCGCAGCAGATGCAGGCATTTGTCCCGGAGAAATCAGAAGAAATCAGAAAGTATCTTTCTTCAGGCGTTATAGCAGGAATTGGTCCGGCTATGGCCGATAAGATCGTTGACTTTTTTGGAGATAAAACACTTAAGATCTTTGAAAATAATATCGATGCATTGCTGGATGTGCCCGGAATCGGACCGAAAAGCTTGAAGAAAATCAAAGAAGCCTATGATGAGGTGGCAGGGCTGCAGGATATCATTCTGTTCCTGCAGTCTGTCAATGTTTCAGAAAAATTCGCAGCAGATCTGCAGACTCTGTATGGAGAAGATCTGGATATCATTTTGAAAGAAGATCCATACCAGCTCCTTCACGACATACCGGATATGCATTTCCAGGACGTGGATAAGATTGCTCTGGCAATGGGCGTATCCGAACTGTCTGCTGACAGGATTTCTCATGGCATCAAAAATGCCCTGTGGTATGAATACAGCCGGGGAAATTCCTGTGCTCCCAAGGATCAGGTCTATCAGGAAGCAGCGGCCATGCTTGGACTTTCATATGATTCCGTAAGTACGATTGCTGCTGATTTTACGGGAAGAGATAAGCCTGATGAGCTGATACATGAAGGCATATCTTACTTTTACCTGCCTTTCCTCTATGAAGCAGAAACAGATTCAGCAAGGCGGATCAGAAAACTTCTGGATATGGAGCCTGAAGGCAGATCCGTTAATTTATCTTTGGAAAGGTTTGAAAAATCGAACTTTATTACTCTGGAAGATGAACAGAAGGATGCTGTAAAAAAATCGCTGGATTTCGGGCTGGTTGTCATTACCGGAGGACCCGGAACAGGAAAGACGACACTTGTGAAAGCAATTGTATATGCGGCTGAACAGTGCGGCCTCAAGGTCAAATTAATGGCGCCGACCGGACGCGCGGCAAAAAGGCTGTCCTCATCCAGCGGACGGGAAGCCGAAACCATTCATAAAGCTCTTGAAGCCGAGCTTCACGAAAACGGAGAGGCATACTTCAACAAGAACCAGTCAGATACCTTATCCGAGGATATTATTATAGTTGATGAAGCATCCATGATGGATGTCGTCTTATTCCATTCCTTGCTGAGCGCTTTGAAAGAGGGCACGCATCTGATTCTTGTGGGAGATGTGGATCAGCTCCCTCCGGTAGGGCCGGGAAATCCTCTTAAGGCAATTATTGAAAGTGAAATGGCGCCGGTCGTGAGATTGAATCATATATTCCGCCAGGAGGAAGGAAGCGGAATCATTGAGAATGCTGTCCTGATCAGAGAGGGGAAATACTGCTGCCCGGATGAAAATGGCGATTTCCAGATCTTATATACAGATTCTGAGGATGATGCTTTCCATAAAATAATGACCCTGTGCTGGCACTTCCACTATGCCGATGAAGATAATAAGCTGAAAATGCAGGTACTTTCTCCCATGTACAAGGGTGCATGCGGAGTCGATCATCTGAATGCATCCATTCAGAAAGTGGTGCAGGGCAGTGATCATCTTCCATTTCCATTTGCTGTAGGTGATAAGGTCATGCAGCGCAGAAATGATTATGAGAAAAAAGTGTACAACGGAGATGTCGGGATTGTCTGGGCGGTCAATGAAAACAAACTTTTTGTAAGATATTATGAGAAGGAAATAGAATACACCCGCGCTGAGTGGGGAGACCTCCAGCTTGCCTATGCATCGACCGTGCATAAGAGCCAGGGAAGCGAATATGATACCATCATTTTTGCATTGCTTCCGGAGCAGAGAATCATGCTTCAGCGCAATTTGCTTTATACCGGAATTACGAGGGCGAGAAAGAAAACTATTTTAGTGACGACGGAAAGCGCACTTTCCCAGGCAATCAGCTCGACACGCACGCAGCATAGATACAGCCTGCTTCTGCCCTTGATCAAAGGGATGAACCATGAATAGGTTTATAGAAATGGCAGCCGAGCTTCTGTATCCCTGGTGCTGTCCCGGCTGCGGAAAGCTTACCAGCTATAAGACAATCTGGTGCGGCAGCTGCATCAATGATACATGGAATCCCCGTCTGATCAATTCATCAGTAACGGACCATTTAGACGGCTGCTATACGCTTTGCGATTATCACAGCGGGATGAGAAAATGCATACTGCAGCTCAAGTACAACGGAAAATCAGAACTTTCAAAAGCCTTTCCGCCCCTGCTTGACAGATTTCCCTGGTGGGACCGGATGGAAGACTTTAAGATTGTCATTCCGGTGCCTCTTGCATCAAGGAAGATGAAGGAAAGAGGATACAACCAGGTCGATAAAATGTTCCAGAAATGGATGGAAAGTGCAGGGAAAGAATATTTCCCGCAGGGGCTCGTACGTCTGCGCAGGGGTGAGACACAGTCACTCCTTACACGCGTGGAAAGGTACAAAAACATAAAAGGAGCTTTTCATATCAATAAAGGGATGGACGTGAAAGGCAGGAAGATCCTTTTAGTTGATGATGTCTATACAACCGGCGCTACCATGGAAGCGGCTGCTCACGAGCTCAAACTGGGCGGTGCAGAGAAGGTAGTCGGAATGACAATTGCCAGCGGAGCCATATAGAATCAATGCAAATAGTTTATCTAAAAGGAGTAAAGCCATATGAAGTTGGTTAAAGGACCAGAAGCTGAAAGAGTGACCGGCGGGCTGTGGAGGCAGTTTCTGATTTCTGAAATTGCAGGAGAAATCATGCTTGGCGAAGTGCAGGATCATCTGTATGTGGAAGATCTGGACTTTAAAGGCAGGTCCAAGGATAAAGTCGTAAGGGATTCGGTGGAAACCGGTTTCCTTGATTTGATCGATGATGCGACAGAACGTCTCAGCTTCTATAAAAAAGAGCTGGAACCGTATTCTGATATCACTGAACTCTTAAGCGAAAAAGAACTCAAGCGAGCGCTGTTTCATATGATATCAGGGCATACGCATTGCTTTTCCTCGTCAGTCATCACGGATAATCCCTATTACCAGTGCATCAAGATTCCTACCGTTGAAAAAGATCATATCCTTTTGACGATGAATGATTACCTGCCGGGAGAGTTTATCCAGACGTATCATGATAAACAGCATTCGGATAATGTGTTCATGCATGCTGAGGCTGGATTCTTTGACGATAAAGTCAATTTCCCGGTTCTTCTGGAAAACGGAGAAGTCTGGATGAGCCTCGTAATGAGTGAAATAGAGTCTATGGAAGAGCCTCTCCGTCTGGCGAGGGGAAAGGTAATCACATATGGATTGGGTCTTGGGTACTATGCATTCATGGCAGCGCAAAAGGAAACAGTCGATTCAGTCACCATCGTTGAAATGAATCCTTCCATCATCAAAATATTCAATGATGTTTTGCTTCCGCAATTCCCGCATAAAGAAAAAATCCACATAGTACAGGCAGATGCATTCGACTACGCAGACCATCAGGCAGACGGTGAATATGATATTGCTTTTGGCGATTTCTGGTCCGGTGTTGAAGAAGGGCTTGAATTCTATCTGAAATTCCTTAAGAAAACAGAAAGAATCAGAAAGACCAGATTTGATTATTGGATTGAGTCCTGCTTTGCGGAATATTATTTCCGGCCGGTTCTTATGCATTTCTTCATGCGTGAAATTTTTGGCAGAGATGAGGCTCTTTGGGAAAATCAGCACCGTATAAAGCAAATTCAGAAACAATTTGAGAAATTCTTATATGACAAGGAAATCGAATTAAATTCGGCAAAGCAGTTTGAAGACATTTTCAAGACGCCAAATGTGGTTCAATTAGTTCGTGAATTTGTCATGCATTATTATCGATAAAGGGGACCAAGGTGAATTTAAGTCTAAAGGTATTAGCGGCAGGCATGCTTCTTCTGATGCTGCCGGTTCATTCATGGGCTGATGACCCGAATACGAAAATAAAAGTCAGCGGAGCCAAAAATGTAACAGTACTGCTTAATGAAGGCGTATTATATGCTTCTCCGAATACGTTTGAACTAGGGAAGAAGTGGGATGTTTCAGAAGAAAAAAATAAAATATACGTCAAGCTGAAATCAGGTGCAGGCAGGCAGGAATCCGTCCAGATTCCATCCAAGATAATTTCAGGCAAACCATATGTCGATTTTGGATACTTTGCCGGGCAGTCTGGAATCACTTATAAATATGATGAAAAACACAAGAAAATCACGTTGAAAAAGGAAAGCCGTGATTCCGGGAAGAAAGAAGAAAAGAAGTCCCGGCAGGTCATCATATGGGATCCGGAACATGAATTCAGCACCAGCAGTATAAAAGACGCAGGTAAAGACAATGCAATCATAATTTCGCCGACCTGGGGATCTTATAAAGATGTTTCTCAAAATGATTTTGTTCCCGATCTGGTGTATTTAAAGGGGATAAAGGATAACGGATTTAATGTACTGCCTTTGATCCATAATGATTTTGATATTCCCGGAACATCTGCCTTTATGCATGATTCCAAAATGCAGGAAAAACTGATTTCCCGCATAGATGCGATTTCCGAGGTATATGATCTGGGCGGATATAATATTGATTTTGAAAATATGAAGCAGGAGGACAAGAACCTCTATACTGACTTTATCAAGAAGCTTTCCGGCGCTATGCATGAGCAGGGGAAAATGGTAACAGTAGATGTTACTGTGTACAATGAATGGTCTCCTACATGGAGCTTGTGCTATGACAGAGAAAATCTTGCAAAGGCAGCAGATTATTTAGTCATTATGGGTTATGACGAGACGCCTGGGAACAGCACAGTTCCCGGATCTGTTGCATCTTATTCATGGCTTGATGACAGCATCAAGGTTTTAAAAAAGAGCGTACCGGGCGAAAAAATGATTCTGGGGCTTCCGCTTTATACAAGAGTCTGGGTTAATGAATCCGGCAGGTGGAAATCAAGGGTGCTGACCCTGAAATACACAGACCAGTTCATAAGCCGGCATAAATTAAGGCCTGTATGGAATGACGAAGAGAAGCAGTATACTTCCTCCTGGAAAGAAAAAGGAACTGCCTATAAAACATGGTTAGAAGATGCAAAATCACTCGAAGACAAAATGAGCCTGGTTGGCAAATACGGGCTTGGCGGTACAGCATTCTGGCGGTATGGCTTTGAAGCTGAAAATACATTCTCTGAGCTTCTGAATGTAAAAGAGAATCAGGAGAAAAACGGTAAAATCGATATTGATAATTTCTCCCTGCATGACTATTTGGCGGAGAAAAAACAGAAACTGCAGGAAATGCAGGAACAGTAAAAAACACCGGGCAAAACCAGCCCGGTGTTTTTTCATTGTGTTATCTCAAGCAATATATTTAAGAAGAATGTGGGAGCTCCCATTAGCGTTCAATGAATTTATAAAACATATTATTCCTTTCAATGACATAGTTCTAAAAAGGAAACCGAAGATGAATCCCTGAATATCAGATTTCAATCTTTTTGCGCTTGAGCCATGCATCCATGTAGGTGCATTCTGATTTCATTGAATAGTTGTTGCTTCTGATCCAGTCATAAAAAGCCTGAGCCAGCTGCGCAGCCAGTCCCCGGCCGGAAAGTTCATCGGGAACTATAGTATGAAGAACGGTAAACTGGTTATTTCCGTCCTCAGAGTATTCCAAATAGCATAAACCTTTTAGATCCTCTATTTTAAAACGATGTTCCTGCATATCATGAATGACTACCATATTATGAACCTCCTGTCGTTATAAACCAAAGTTTGAAATTAAAATATATCGATGGTTCTCGCTAATGAGAATTAGACTATGCTATAATTATTATACTAGATAAATACAGTAATTACATAGATTTATTGAAATTTTATAATTAATAGAAAATATTCAATTTATTTTGCCGGATGTGTAACTATGGCTGCTTTTACATCCGCGAAAGGAGATTCATATGCCCGCAGATATTTATTTTCTGAATCACAGCGGATTCATTCTGAAAATCGACGACATAGTTCTCGTTTTTGACTATTATAAGGATCCCTTGCAACATGTGGAAAAAATGATTACAGATGGCAGAAATAAAATTTACTTCTTTGTCAGTCACTTCCATGGGGATCATTTCAATCTATCCATCAGCCGGTTTGAGGAATATGCTGATGGATACATCCTGCATAGGGATTGTGATCTCTATTTGAGAGATGCAGGGAAGATGCATCTGATGGACGTGGGAGATTCTTATTCGAATGAGGATTTCACCGTTAAAATGTATGGTTCGACGGATGCCGGCGGATCGTTCCTGATCCATTGTCATGGAATCACCATCTTCCATGCAGGTGATTTAAACTGGTGGCATTGGGCAGGCGACTCTGATGCTGCCAATCTGGATGCCAGAAATAATTATTTTGCAGAATTGGAAAAACTGTCCGGGGGAAAAGTGGATATCGCCATGTTCCCGGTGGATGCTAGACTCCAGGTGGCAAGGGAGTGGGGCGTTAAAAAGTTCCTGAGCAAGGTTGAATCCGGTTTGCTCATTCCCATGCATGCTTTTGGAAATGTCTGGGCACCATCCTATGAATTCAGATGGCTCTTTCCCGATCAGAAAATATGGATACCTCAAAAGGACGGAGATATGTTCAGGGAGGAATAAATATGGCATCTACATGGATTTATGTGATGTGCATCATGCTCTTCGGGAGCTATATTCTTCAGCTTGTTCCTCTTATGTTTTATCTTTCGGTAGTTTTAATTGTAAATTGCGGAGTACTTGCAGCTTCTTACTTCCTGTTCAGAAGGGATCCCCTCCTGAATATGAGGGAGAATATGCTCTTCATGCTGGGACTGACCGTCATCAATATCCTGACAGATTTAGGCATAATGAGTTATTTTATGTCCTGGGTGGCCTTTGGTGCGCTTCTGCTCTGGTCACTTCTAGGCGGCGGAAGAGGAGACTGAGGGGAAAAGCGCTTAGGATGCCATATGTTTCAAATACGGTACGGTATTTTTTGGGGGAAGAACTGCCCGTAAAACAGCGGTGTTTACAGATGCCCGCCTTGACAATGAAAACTAAAGAATTTAGAATTAATATGTGTCAAATTGGCAAGATTATTTTAATTTGTTTGCCTTTTATCAGGATGGATCGTTTTTGTTTTATTATCAGATGATAATTTTAATATAACTATCCAGATGATCTGGTCTGGAGCTTACAATGCAAATGACGGATATGACAAGATAAAGGCAGTGTTTCGGAATGTCTAATGAAAAAATATTGGAAAGAAAGAGGTGAAGTATTTGACACTAGATGAAGTTTTACTTTATGTGATTTTGGGTTGTATTGTTGCTGCAGTTGTCGGTATCGGTGTAGGATATCTCCTGAGAAAGAGAATTGCAGAAGCGCGCATTGGATCCGCTGAAGAAAAAGCAAAACAGATTGCTGATGATGCAAAGAAAATGCTTGAATCTGCATCAAGGGAAGCAGAAACTTTAAAGAAAGAGACCCTTGTTCAGACAAAGGAAGAAATTCACAAGCTGCGTGAAGACGTTGAGCAGGAAAGCAAGCAGCGTCGTGACGAGCTTCAGAAGTACGAGCAGAGACTTGTCCAGAAGGAAAATAATCTTGACTGGAGAAGCGGGAATCTCGAACAGCGTGAAGCACAGCTGGATAAGAAAGAAGTCCAGGTTAAAGTGCAGAAAGACAAGCTTGAAGCTTTATATAGCCAGCAGGAAGCGAAACTGGAAGAAATATCCCAGTTATCACGTGCACAGGCAAAGGATATGATTATTGCCCGTGTAGATGAAGAATTGACGCACGAAAAGGCAGTCAGAATCAGAGATGCCATTGAAGAAGCCCAGGCAACTGCTGATACAAAGGCCAGAGAAATCATAGCCGGTGCTATTCAGAGAAATGCAGCTGATACGGTTTCGGAGACAACCGTTTCTGTAGTGGCGCTTCCGAATGAAGAAATGAAAGGCCGTATCATAGGCCGCGAAGGAAGAAATATACGTGCAATAGAAACTCTTACCGGCGTAGATCTTATTATTGATGATACGCCTGAGGCTGTTATCCTTTCCTGCTTCGATCCAATCCGCAGGGAAATTGCCCGTCTTGCTCTTGAGAGCCTTGTAAAAGACGGACGCATCCATCCTGCAAGAATCGAAGAAGTGGTTGCAAAAACAAAGAAAGACGTTGAAAAGGAAATCCGGGAAGCAGGCGAGCAGGCAGTTATGCAGTGCGGCATCCGCGGAATGAATCCGGATCTGATTAAGATTCTTGGCCGTCTGAAGTATCGTACTTCCTATGGACAGAATGTGCTGCAGCATTGTATAGATACCTCCTATTTTGCAGGTATCATGGCGGCAGATATCGGAGCAGATGTGGATCTCGCCAAGCGCGCGGGCCTGCTTCACGATATTGGTAAGGCAGTGGACAGGGAACAGGAAGGCACCCATGTTGAACTGGGTGTTGAATTGGCACAGAAGTTCCATGAACCGCCGCAGGTCATTAACGCAATAGCTTCACATCATGGAGATACGGAACCAACCTGTATTGAATCTGTTCTGGTTGCCGCAGCTGATGCAATTTCCGCTGCCCGCCCTGGAGCAAGAAGAGAAACCCTGGAAAACTATATCAAGAGACTGACAAAGCTTGAAGATATCGCAAAATCGTTCTCCGGTGTTTCCAACTGCTATGCAATCCAGGCCGGCCGTGAATTGAGAGTCATTGTAAAACCAGAAAAGGTAAGTGAAGATCAGGCTACTATTCTGGCACATGATATTTCACAGCGTGTCGAAAAGGAACTGCAATATCCTGGTCAGGTCAAAGTCGTAGTGATTCGTGAAACAAGAGCTACAGACTTCGCCAAGTAATTTAAGCTATATAAGAGACAGCAGGAGCATAAACCTGCTGTCTTTTTATAATTTGTTTAATTTCAGGAATAAAGATTTATATTTTTACCTAAAATTGCAAGTTCAAATTGAACACCTTTAACCAAATAATTTAAGCTGCATAGACGGTATCTAAATAAGCTTCAAATAAATCATCAGGCGTATCATACCCAAGGGACTTTCTAGGTAATGAATTCATATCCTCTGCAAACCAGAGAATCTG